>Ga0209805_1000052_pt1 | contig 60450 bp, 54 predicted proteins | sample GraSoiAngelo_148_FD_185905 | JGI IMG/M metagenome (GOLD analysis project Ga0209805, IMG submission 185905) | Grasslands soil microbial communities from the Angelo Coastal Reserve, California, USA - 14_1009_09_20cm (SPAdes) (version 2) | ecosystem: Environmental > Terrestrial > Soil > Grasslands ...
CCTGCGCCGAGCCCACCAGCTTGCGACCGGCGACGAGTACCTCGCCGCCCACCGGGGTCGCGAAGCAGGACGTAGGCTGGTCGACCCGCGAGGCTGGTGGAGGTTGGTGGAGGGCCACCGTGGCATCGGCACCGAGGGACCGGAGCGCTCGAGCGATGCGTTCGTGGATGGTGTGGTACGCGTGACGTAACGAGCCGAACGCCGCCACGGGCGCGGCTACCGCGTAGGTCACCTCGTGCTCGTGCCACACGGCGCGACCACCTGTCGGTCGCCGCACCACGTCGAGCCCACGCCGCGCGATCTCCGTGTGATCGTAGCGGGCCGCAGGCTCGTTGCGGCCCAGCGACAGACACGGCGGGTCGAAGCGGTAGAGCCGCAAGAAGCTCAGGCCCGTGCCGTTGGCGCGGTCCAGCAGCGCCGCGTCGATCGCCATGTTTTCGGCGCCGGAGCGGCCCGCAGCGTCGAGGGAGAGTTGGCAAGCGCATGCCGCCTCAATCAGCGGCGAGCGCATAGGCCTCCATCGGCGGGCACACGCACACCAGGTTCCGATCGCCGTACGCGCCGTCCACGCGGCTCACCGACGGCCATACCTTGTGCGACCGCGTCCACACCGCGGGGAAGGCGGCGCGCTCGCGCGCATACGGCCGATCCCACGTGTCGGCGATGACGTCTTCCAGGGTGTGCGGCGCGTTCGCGAGCAGGTTGTTGCCGCGGGGCTGCGTCCCGTCCTCCACCTCGCGGATCTCCTGGCGGATCGAGATCAGCGCGTCGCAGAAACGATCCAGCTCTTCCTTCGACTCGCTCTCGGTGGGCTCGATCATCAAGGTGCCGGCGACCGGGAACGAGACCGTCGGTGGATGGAAGCCGTAATCGATGATGCGCTTCGCGATGTCCTCCACCTCGATGCCGGCGGAGGCCTTGAAGGGCCGGCAATCGATGATGCACTCGTGCGCGATCAGGCCGTTTTGCCCCGTAAAGAGGAGCGGGTAGTGCGGGGCGAGCCGGCGCGCCACGTAGTTGGCGTTGAGGATCGCCATCTTGGTTGCCTCCACGAGCCCTTCGCGCCCCATCAACGCAACGTAGGCCCAGGAGATCGGCAGGATCCACGCGCTCCCCCACGGCGCCGCCGACACCGTCCCGCACGGCTGCTGCTGGCGCAGCGGCACGACCGGGTGGTCTGGCAGGAAGGGTCCGAGGTGCGCCGCCACACAGATGGGCCCCATCCCGGGCCCACCGCCGCCATGCGGGATGCAGAAGGTCTTATGCAGGTTCAGGTGGCACACGTCGGCGCCTATGTCGGCGGGGCGGACCAGGCCCACCTGCGCGTTCATGTTCGCGCCGTCCATGTACACCTGCCCGCCGTGCGCGTGAATGATGTCGCACGCCTGCCGGATGGAGGCCTCGAAGACGCCGTGGGTGGACGGGTACGTGATCATGAGCGCCGCGAGCGTGTCCTTGTGCTCGGCCGCCTTGGCACGCAGGTCCCCAACGTCGATGTTGCCGCTGGCGTCCGCCTGCACCGGCACGACGCGCAGCCCGGCCATCACGGCGCTCGCGGGGTTCGTCCCATGCGCCGATGTCGGAATCAAACAGGTGGTGCGGTGCCCCTCACCACGAGAGCGGTGATAGGCCCGGATCACGAGCAGTCCGGTGAACTCGCCCTGCGCCCCCGAGTTCGGCTGCAGCGAGACTTTCGGGAAGCCCGTGATCTCCGCCAGCATATCCTCGAGCTGGCGGAACAGCGTGCGGTAGCCGGTGGCCTGTTCCCGCGGCGCGAACGGGTGCAGTCGATTGAACTCGCGCCACGACAGCGGGACCATCTCGGTGGTGGCGTTGAGCTTCATCGTGCACGAGCCGAGCGGGATCATAGCCGATGTGAGCGACAGGTCGCGCCCTTCGAGCCGCTTGATGTAGCGCAGCATCTCCGTCTCGGAGCGGTAGCGATGGAACACCGGGTGCGTCAGGTAGGACGAGGTGCGGTGCAGCGACTCGGGGATTGAGGGGTCGGCTTTCGCGCCGAGGTCTTCCACCATGAAGGGCAGCACCTCGTTGAGCGAGAACGCCGTGACGAGGTCGGCGAGGTCGCCCAGCGCCGTGGCCTCGTCGAGCGAGATGCCGATCCGGGTGGGGGAGATGACCCGCAGGTTGATGCGGCGCGCCCGGGCGGCGTCGAGCAGGCGCGGCAGGACCCAGGACTCCACTTCCACGCACAGCGTGTCGAAGAACGACGCATGCACGACGCGGTAGCCGAGCCGGGTCACGGCCTGCGCGAGCAGGACGGCGAGGGTGTGCACGCGCTCGGCGATGCGGCGCAGCCCTTCGGGCCCGTGATACACGGCGTACATGCTCGCCATCACGGCGAGGAGCACCTGCGCGGTGCAGATGTTGCTCGTGGCCTTCTCGCGCCGGATGTGCTGCTCGCGCGTCTGCAGCGCCATGCGGAGCGCGGGACGGCCCGCGGCATCGCGCGATACGCCGATGATGCGGCCGGGCACGTGGCGCCGATGGGCCTCCCGCGTCGCGAAGAACGCGGCGTGCGGGCCGCCGTAGCCCATCGGTACGCCGAACCGTTGTGAGTTCCCCACGGCGATGTCCGCGCCCCACTCCCCCGGCGGCACCAGCACGGTGAGGGCGAGCAGGTCGGTCGCGACCGTCACGAGCGCCTCCGCGGCATGCGCCTTGTCGCAGAACGCGCGGTAGTCCTCGATCTTCCCCTCGGTCGTGGGATACTGCAGCAGCGCGCCGATCACGCCGGGGCGGAACTCGAAACCCGCGGGATCCGCGATGACGGTCTGCACGCCGCGCGCCTCCGCCCGGGTGCGCACGACCGCGATCGTCTGCGGGTGGCATCCCTCCGCAATCATGAACATCGGCGTGGTGCCGGGGGGCACCTTCGCGACCGCTTCGGTCAGGTTCATCGCCTCGGCGGCGGCGGTGGCTTCATCGAGCAGGGAGGCGTTGGCGATCGGCAGGGCGGTGAGGTCGGCGACCATCGTCTGGAAGTTGAGCAGCGCCTCGAGCCGGCCCTGCGCGATCTCCGGCTGGTACGGTGTGTACGCCGTGTACCACCCCGGGTTCTCGACGATGTTGCGCTGGATGACCTGGGGCGTGAAGGAGTGGTGATAGCCCATCCCGATGTAGGAGCGATACAGCTGATTCTGAGCGGCGAGACCGCGCAGCGCCTGCAGCACTTCGCGCTCGGTCCGCCCCGGCGGCAGCGCCAGCGGGCGCCGCAACCGGATGTCTTCCGGGATCACGGCGTCGATGAAGGCGTCGAGCGAGTCGTATCCCAACGTCGCCAGCATGCCCCGCGTCTCGTCGGGACTCGGCCCGATATGGCGGGTCACGAAGCGATCGGCTGGGGCGAGGGAAGCGCGGACCGTCACCATAAGCGGAGTCGCCTGACCTCGTCAGGAAAGGGTGTGAGCCTCACCCGGCGCCAGCACCACGACGCGGGCGCGGCCGCCCACCTGGCGCTTGAACTGCTCCGGATCGGCCTTGATCACGTCCCATGTATTGTAATGCATCGGAATCACCGCGCGGGGTTGCACGAACTCCACGGCGCGTACCGCGTCTTCGACGCCCATCGTGTAGTTGTCGCCGATCGGAACGAGCATCGCGTCCACGCGCCCGGCGAGCAGCTGCATCTCCATGGTGAGGCCCGTGTCCCCGCAGTGATACACGGTGCGCCCACCCATCGTGACGACCACCCCGCAGGGGTTGGTCGTGAACTGGCCCGTCGCGTCTCCCTCCACGGCCCCTCCGTGGAACGCGGGCACGAGCTTCACCCGACCGAAGGGGAACTCCCGGGCGCCGCCGATGTGCATGGCATGCACGGTGGCCCCGCGCTCTCCGCAAAACCGGGCCAGCTCCGCTGTGGCGATGATCGTCGCGCCGTCGCGCCGGGCGATCGGGATCGCGTCTCCCAGGTGGTCTCCGTGACCGTGCGACAACAGCACCGCGTCGATCTTCGGGAGCCGCGCGAGCGGGATGTCGGTCGCGGGATTGCCCGTGAGAAACGGGTCGATGATCACTCGGCGACCGTCGGCTTCGAGCGTGAAGCAGGCGTGGCCGTGGAACGTGAGTGTGAGCATGCCTGACGACGCTATTGCCCGATCTGCTTCTTGTACGCCTCACCGGTCAATAGCTGGTCGAGCTCCGCGGTGTTCTTGGCCCGCAGCTTGATCATCCAGCCCGCGCCATAGGGATCGCGATTCACCAGCGCGGGGTCGCCCTCGAGCGCCTTGTTCACCTCGGTCACCGTCCCCGCGAGGGGCGCGTACAGCTCCGACACGGCCTTCACGGCCTCGATCGTGCCGAACACGTCGCCGCGCGCAAAGACGGCGCCGACCTTGGGCAGGTCCACGAACACCACGTCACCGAGTTCGCCCTGCGCGTAGTCGGTGATGCCGATCTGCACGATGGCGTCGGCGCCGGTCTGCTTCACGTATTCATGCTCTTTGGTGTAGCGCAGATCGGCCGGAATGTTCGCCATGCAGGGTCGGGCTCCGCGGGCGTGAGAGGTCGCGGCGAAGGTTACCGGGGCACCGAACCTCTGTCAAGGCAACGGGTTGGCAGATGGAAACAGATCGGACCGGGGCGCCAGGCCTGCCGCACCGGGCTCGACCAGGAGCACCCGCCCGGCGCCCCAGGGCCGGAGATCGAGCCGCACCGCGATGGGGTCGGGGTCCTCCGAGAGGGACGTCAGCACGCCCGGACGGCCCGCGTCCGCCCACGCCTGCTCGGCCGCCGCCGCGGCTGCCGCGGTCGCCACGATGGCGTCGGGCGTCGCGGGCTGGCCCAGCGCCCGCTCGATCGCGGCCGCGTCGCCCGTCACCCGGCGGACCGCGAGTCCCGCGTCCGCGTAGCGGGCGGCGATCGGGTTGAGTGTCGGCTGTTCGCGCGCCCCCGCCGCGGCGAGCAGCAGCACGCGCGCGGGTCGCCCTCCCAAGGCCGCCACCGCCGCGCGGTGGCGCAGCTCGTCGAACGCCGCGCGGGCTTGTCGCTCGAGCTGCTCCAGCGAGCCCTCGTTCTCGATCACCACGTCGCTCTTCGCCCGCTTGCGCTCGGCGGGCATCTGCGCCGCGATCATCCGGTCGGCCTCGTCGTTCGAGAGCCCGCGCATGGCGCGCAGGCGGGTGCGCCGCAGCGCCACGCCCGCATCCACCAGGACCACGGCATCGAACTGAGCCGGGTCGAGCGCCTCGAACAGCAGCGGGATGTCGTTCACGACGAGCAGGTCGCCGCCCTCCCGGGCCGCGCGCAGGAGCTCTTCGCGGCGACGACGCACGGCAGGGTGGACGATCTGATTGAGCGCGTCCAGCGCCGCCTGGTCGCCCATCACTTTGCCCCGCAGCGCCGCCCGGTCGAGCGTCCCGTCGGAAGCCAGGACGTCCGCGCCGAAGCGGCCGGCGATCGCGGCCAGGACTTCGCCGCCGGGCGCCTGGGCCTCGCGGACGAGCACGTCCGCGTCGATGATCGTCGCCCCCCAGCGGCGGAACAGATCGACGACAGTCGACTTGCCGGCGGCGATGTTGCCGGTCAGGGCGACGTTTAACACGGGGCAACGCGGAACGCGGAAGGCGGAACGCGGAACAGGTGCGCGGGGACCTCTGTTCCGCATTCCGCGTTCGCACTTCCGCGTTCAAAGAAGCGCGGTCTGATCTTCATCAGCTCTGGGGACTTTATGGCAGTGCCGGCACCTCGCCTCGTACGACTCCCGGCCCCCCACCATGATCGTCGGGCTTTCCCACAGGGCAGGCCGTCCGTTCACGAGACGCTGGTTGCGGCTCGCCGGGCCGCCGCACACCACGCAGATAGCTTGGAGCTTGTCGACGATCTCGGCGACCGCGAGCAAGGTGGGCATCGAACCGAACGGCAACCCGCGGAAATCCATGTCGATCCCCGCCAGCATCACCCGCACGCCGCGGTCGGCGAGATCGTTGGCGGCGACGACGATCCCGTCGTCCAGGAACTGCACTTCGTCCACGGCGACCACCTCGGTGTCGGATCGCACCGCGCGGATCACGCCGTCGGAGCAATCCACCGGCTCGGCCTCGACCGTGCCGCCGTCGTGAGTGCTCACCGAGTACAACCCGGCGTAGCGGGCGTCCAGGTGCGACTTGAAAACCTGGACGCGCTTTTTAGCAATGACCGCTCGTCGAACCCGACGGACCAACTCTTCGCTCTTCCCGGAAAACATCACGCCAGCAATTACTTCGATCCAACCGGGGCGCGTACCGTGGAACATTGCAGTCCTTACGGCTTGGCGTCTTGGCGTCTGGCAACGGGGCGGGGGAAGGGTAGTCGGGCGGGGAGGGTGGGTCAAGGAAATGCCGCTATCTTGCGGATTTTCGGGGGGGGACCCCATATTGTGGCGGTTTTATGCGGGTTTTCTCAGGCTACCCCGCGAAACAGGCGGAATTCCAAGGGTTTTCACTGCCCTAGACCCTCACAAGGAGACGCCGTGAACAAAGCCGAGCTGACCGCGGCACTGGCCATGCGAACCAAGATGTCCAAGGCCGACGCCGGCCGGGCGATCGAGGCCCTGTTCGACGATAAAGGGATCATCGCCGGAGAGCTGAAGAAGGGCGCAAAGGTCCAGATCACCGGCTTCGGAAACTTCGAAGCCCGCAAGCGCGCGGCGCGCATGGGTCGTAATCCCAAGACGGGCAGCGTGATTCAGATCAAGGCATCGATCGCCCCAGCGTTCCGTGCCGGCAAGCAGTTGAAGCAGGTGGTGAACAAGAAATAACCCGACCGCGTGAGCGTCGGGTTTGTGGTTCACGGGCCGCCCCGCTGGGCGGCCCGTCGGCGTTGTGAGGGCTCTAGGTGGGAAGCGAGAGCCTCAACCCCCGATGACACTGCCGGCACGTCACGGGCTGCGGCGCGCGCCAGCGCGGCGCGAGCTCGAGCGCCTGCCCGGCGCCGCAATCAGGACACGTGCCGCGCGCGTCACTGGCGAGCTCGGCCGTACCCAGTCGCTGGAAGAACTGCCACAGGCCGTAGGCCAGGAATGACGGCACGAGGACGAAATGCGCCACGGGGATCAGCACCGTGAGGAGTCCGATCCCCCACCATTTGCCGAGCCCCGCCACCGCACGCCGGAAGCGCTGCTCGCGGTCGAACGCCTGAATGGTGACGCTGCCACGCGTGGGCTCGCCGTGGTAGCCGCTGAGGAGGAACGGTTGGATGCGCGTGGTCGGGGACGACACGGGCATTGTACCGCGGGGCGCTGCCTCGCGTTCCGACGCGCTACCGCTCCCGGTCGAGTCGGGCAAGCACCCGGCGCCCGCGGATCGTCGTCCCCGTGAGCCCCCGGACGGCCCGGTCGGCCGCCCCGGCCGTCACCTCGATCAGACTGAATGTTTCGCGCACATCGATCCGACCGATGTCGCCCTTCGGCACGCCGGCTTCGCGAATCAGGGCTCCGACGAGATCCTTCGCGCTGGCGCGGTCCTTCTTTCCCAGGCCGACGAAGACCTTCACCCGTGCGCCTTCGACAGGCGCCGCCACTACCGCATCCCGCATCCCGCCTCCCGCCTCTCGTTGCAACGCCAGCAACGCGGCCGCAACCTCCGCCGGATCGAACCGCTCGAACAGTGGATCCAGCAGGGCGAGCTCCGCGTCAACGCTGCCGGTCGTCAGGAGCGCTGCCACTCGCTCCCGCAGCGCTTCGGCGCGGTCGCGCGCGCGATCAGCCCCGGAAGCGACGGCCAGGGGCGTGAGGGTCGCGATCGAGCGGAGGTAAGGCAATTGGATCGCGGCGATGAAGAAGACGGGCTCGCCGCCCCCCAGTCGGGCGAGCGCGGCGACCTCGTCGCGGCTCGGGAGCGCGGTGCAGAGCACCGCATCCGGGCGTGCCTCGGGTGGTGTGATGGGGCCGCCGTTCCAGACGAACGGCGTCGTCGCGCCCAACGCGTCGAGGGCATCCCGCAGGGCGATGGAACGGCGAAACGGCGGGACGACCGCGAAGCGGGCGCGGCAGACGGGCGGGAGCGGACGACCGGTCTCGTCCACCGGGGGCATGCCGACGACCAGGGCGCGCCGGGCGTGCCGCTCGAGAAAGTCTCCCAGCACGGCGGGATTCCAGCTCAACACGATGCGGCGAGCGTCGCGGGTTTCGCCAAGCACGGTGTCGAGCACGGCGGCACCGTCACCCTGCGCGAGGGCTTCGGGCCACGCGAGCACCACACTGGTAACGGCGTCGAGCTTGAGCGCGGCGCGCTCAAGCAGCGCGGCCAGGTCCTTGGGCGCCCCGGCGAGCATGTCGACGGAGCGCTCCTTCAAGACCCGGCCCGTGCGGCCGAGGCCGGTGACGGCGTGGATGGAGCGGTCGTCCGGCGCCGCGGCGACCCACTCCGCCGCGCTGGCATCGTCCGCACACACCACGAGCACGCGTGGACCGACCCCGGGGCCATGCCCCGGGCTCAGCGGACCAAGCAGCTCCCACAGATCCCGCGCCTGCTCCACCGCCGGCGGGCGTACCAGCACCACCGGCCGGCCGCGCTCCAGCGCGGCCTTCGCGTCTGCTTCCGTCACACGATCCTCGGTTGTCAAAGGGCGATCCGTCGGGAGGGATGGTAGCGCGTGGTGGAGGGAAAGGCAACGCAGGCTGGGCTCGGGTTGCGTCCCCTTACCTGTTCGGGCTATCCTCCCGCGCATGACTCCGGGGTCCGGCCTCTCACCCAACCTGCACCACCTCGAGACCTCTGCGACGATCGCCATCTCGCAGGAGGCGAAGCGGCGCAAGGCGGCGGGGGAGGACGTGATCGACCTGGGGGCCGGGGAGCCCGATTTCCCGACGCCGTCCCTCCCGTCGGACGCCGGCGTTCGCGCCATCCGCGAGGGCAAGACCCACTACCCGGCGAACGAAGGGATCCTCGAGCTGCGCGCCGCCGCGGCAAAGCACCTGTCGCTTCTCTCGGGCGGCCGTCCGGTGAACGCCGACAACATCGTGGTGTCGAACGGCTCGAAGCAATCGCTGTTCAACGTGTGCTTCACGCTGTTCGGGCCGGGGGAGGTGGTGGCGATTCCGGCGCCGGCGTGGGTGTCGTATCCGCAGATCGTGTACTTGTCCCGCGCCCGGCCGGTGCTGGTCCCCGGGGAGCCTGAGTGGAGCCTCAAGGTGAGCGTGCGGGACCTCGATCGCGTGGTGCCCGGCGCGCGGGGTCTGATCCTCTGCTCACCGTGCAATCCCACGGGGGCGGTGTATACGCAGGCCGAAATCAAGGCGATCGCGCACTGGGCGCGCGACCGCAAGGTGTGGATCGTCGCCGACGAGATCTACCGCCGCATCCACTACGGCACGGGCCCGTCGCCCTCGTTCCTCGACCTGCCGGACGACTTGCTCGAGCGCGTGGTCGTGATCTACGGAGTGAGCAAGGCCTATGCGATGACGGGATGGCGGATCGGCCTCGCGCTCGCGCCCGGCCCCGTGGCGAAGGCGATGGCCGCGCTGCAGTCGCACACGACCACGGGGGCGAATCACCCCGCTCAGTTCGCCGCCGCCGCAGCGCTCGGCGACGACCAGGTGGAACGGGACGTGGCGCGGATGGTGGCCGAATTCCGCAAGCGACGTGACGTCGTGGTGGCGCGCTTCCGACAGGAGCTCCCCGGGGTCGAGTTCGTGGAGCCGCTCGGCGCGTTCTACTTCTTCTTCCGGGTGGACTCGTTCGGAGAGATCACGGGGACGGAGTTCTGCACCCGGCTCGTGACCACCACCGGCGTGGCGCTCGTGCCGGGCGCCGCGTTCGGAGACGATCGCTACGTGCGGTTGTCGTACGCGGCGGCCTTGGACAACATCCAGAAGGCGCTCGATCGGATCATCGGGTTCGCGAAAAAGCTCGCTGACTAGAGCTTCGCAGCTCGCTGGCTCAGGACCTCCACACCCGTCGCCGTCATCACGCAGTCATCTTCGATCCGCACACCGAACTTCCCGAGCTGATAAATCCCGGGCTCGATCGTGAACACCATACCGGGCTCGAGGCGCGTCGTGTTGCCTTCGACGAGGTACTCGGGCTCGTGGCCATCCATGCCGAGCCCGTGGCCGAGGCGGTGCGTGAAGAACGGTCCGTAGCCCGCGGCGGTGATCACCTTACGCGCGGCGCGGTCCATCTCTTCGCACGGCGTGCCCGCGCGCCCCAGCGCCATCGCGGCGGTCTGGGCGTCGTGCACTACGTTGAACACCTTGCGGAACTCCTCCGACGGGAGGTCGCCGAACCAGATGGTGCGCGTGATGTCGGAGGTGTAGCCACCCACGCGGCAGCCGCAGTCGATCAGCACCACGGTCTCGCGCTCGAGCTTGGGCCCCGCGGGGCCGCCGTGCGGTAGCGCGCTCGACGGGCCGAACTGCACCAGCCCGCCGCCCGGCGCGCCCCGCCGCTCCATTTCGCGCGACAACGTCTGCGCGACCTGAACCTCGGTCGAGCCGACCGCGAGCTGGGCGAAAGTCGCGGCCATGGCGTCCAGCGTGATGGCGATGGCGCGGCGCAGCAGGGCCACCTCCTCGGGCGACTTGACGACGCGCAGTCGATCCGTCACGGGCCCGGCGTCCACGAACTTCCAGCCCGGGAGCGCACGCCCCAGCCGCAAGAACGTCTGGTACGCCGTGGACGACTCGAGCGCGATGGTGCCGCCCCCCGCCCCCGATCCCGGCCTGAGCCGGCGGACGGTTTCGCGCACCAGGGCATGGGGGTCCTCCTGCTCTTCCCAGCCGTGCAGCTCGGTCACGAGGCTGTGGCGCTTGATGCGCTCCACCTCGAACGACGGGCAGACGATGGCCGGCGCGCCCACGACCGGCAGGAGCAGGGCGATCAGCCGCTCGCTCCGCCCCGGGTTGTAGCCGGTGAGGTACTCGTAGTTGGTACTGGGCGTGGCGATGAGGAGGTCGAGTCCGCGGGCCTTGAGCTCGCCCCGGGCCCGGTCGAGACGGCGGGCGAAGACTTCCGGGGAAAGGGAGGGCTCCTGCCCCGGAATAACGCGGAGGTCGGAAGTCGGAACGCGGAACAGGCGTTCGAGCTTGCCGTTCCGCGTTCCGCGTTCCGCGTTCCGCGTTTGATACTGTCCCGCAATCACGGCGGCGCCAGCCGCCACAAAGTCCCGCCGCTGCATCGTCCTAGCTCCTCCTGAGAGTGCGGCCTATATTACCCGCCCTCCGCGGAGGCTGGAAGGCGGGTTCCCGATGCAATTCGAAGCACGGATCGAGCCGCTCACGGGCAAGCTGCCCAAGGTGAGCTATCGCTGGGACCCGGAAACCGACATCCTCTCCGTCGCCTGCAAAGGCACCGGGAAGACGACCGGTCTCAACGGGACGGTGGACCTGGAAGGCGGCGACGGCTCGTTCGTCGTCATCGACGTGGCCGGCGGTTGCATCCACGGCGTGGACGTCGTCACGTGGCCGGACGACATCCGCACGCGCGACACCCTGCCGATCCCGGAGCCCGCCAAGGACGGACGCGTCGTGTTCCCCGGCCGCAAGTCGCAGCCACGAGTCGCGGCGGTGGAGGTGGACACCGCGCTCACGGTGGAGAAAAACACCAATGAGTCGGTGCTCCACATCCGCGTAGGACGCCAACGCCCCGCCACCGTCGTGCGTGTCGCCGACCTGTTGCTCGTCGAGGTGGACAAGCACTCGCGGCTCGCGGGGCTGTGGTTTCTCGACGTGCCGCCGTTCCCCAACGTGGAAGCGACCGCGTGAGCGGAGGAGGTTCTGGAGGATGGTGGAGGTGGGTGGAGGTTGGTGGAGGTCGAAAAGGCGGTAAAAGAGCCCATCGAGCAGCAAAATGGTAAAGCCGGCTGAAACGCTCCCCGTAGCTTGTCCTGCATGGCCCCGTACGAAAGGCTTCACGCCTGGCGCGAGTGCCACGAGCTAGCGCTTGCTGTTTACCGGGTTACAAAATCCTTCCCGAGCGAAGAGCAGTACGGTCTCACCTCGCAGACCCGTCGTGCCGCGTTCTCTGCCGCAGTCAACATTGTAGAAGGGTCCTCCCGGCGCAGCCGGAAGGAGTTTCGTCGTTTTCTGGACATCTCCCTATCGTCGCTCACTGAAGTAGGGTATGCGCTGCGGTTCTCCCGGGAGGCTGGCCTGCTAGCCGACGAGGATTGGTCGGCCCTCAACGATCGCCAATGCCGAGCACGATTTCTCACGTGGCAGCTCTACAAGGCCCTCGCCCGGTAGCCACCTCCACCATCCTCCACCAACCTCCACCATCCTCCTCAACGCCGTAGATTTCGAGGTATGTCCGACCAGCTCCCCCGCCTGGGCGGTCTCTCGGAGCCCGAGAAGTACGAGCGCCTGGTAGACCGGGTCCCCGGCGTGTGGTGGAGCGACGCGGGGCCGTTCGCCGGGCTGCACGAGCTGAACGCGGTGCGGGTCGAATACTTCCGCCGCGTGTTCGGCGGGTTCGGGGGCAAGCGCGTCTTCGACGTGGGGTGCGGCGGTGGCATCCTCGCCGAGACGCTCGCCGCCGAGGGGGCAACGGTGACCGGTATCGACCCGTCGGAGAAATCGCTTGCGGCGGCGCGGGACCACGCCCGGCGCTCGGGACTGACCATCGACTACCGCCACGGCACCGCCGAGGACTTGGACGGTGCCGGCCTCGAAGGGACCTTCGACCTCGTGTTCGCGGTGGACGTGCTGGAGCACGTCGACGACCTGGAGCGCACCATCGCCGGCATTGCCCTGGTGCTCGCGCCCGGCGGCGGGCTCGGTTTTCTGACGCACAACCGCACGATCGCCGGATTCCTGCAGGTCGTGTGGGACGAGGAGTACGTGCAGCATACCATGCCCGAGGGGTTCCACGACTTCGCACGCTTCATCACGCCGGCGGAACTGAGCGACGCGTTCGCTCGCCACGATATGGTAGTACAGGAGATGAAGGGCGTCGAGCGGGCGGGCGACGGTACCGGCCGGCGAGTGCTCACCGACGATCTCAGCGTTACCTACCTCGGCTGGGCCCTCCGGACACGCTGACCGTGTCGCGCTCCTGGGTCGAAGCGATCCTCGCGGCGGGGGTGGTGCCGGCCTCCTACGTCCCCGAAGCGAGCGTCGGCCGCACCGATCTGGAGGAGTTCACCGGCGCCGACCCGGTGGAAGACCCGGAGCTCCGGGTGCACGCACTGGCCGGGGCGCGCCCGCTCGCGCCCGCCGCCGTCGGTTTTCTCGACGGCATCGAGCAGTGGCGGGTGGTGGGGTACGCCGGCGTCACGCCGATCGTGCGGGCGCACGTCGCCGCTGCGATCCGCCTCCGGGGGGGCGACCGCCGCCCCCGCACGATCGCTGAAGCCGCGGAGGAGCTCGCCATCACCCGGCTCGACCACCTGCCCGCAGCCGTGCGGGCGGCGCTCGCGGAAACGGGGGTCAGTGTCGTCGAGATCTCCGCAGAGGACGCCGGCCAGCCTGCCCGCGCCCTGCCGGCGGCGCGGATCGAAGTGCAGCGGGCGCGTGCCACGCTCGAGCGGCGCCTCGCGGAGCGGCAGCTCTCGAGGCTCGGCGCCGACGAATGGCTGGTCGTGGACGGGGTGCTCTCCGATTCGCCCACGCTGTCCGCGCACCCCCGCGCGGTGGGCGTCGTCAAAAGTCACGGCGCCGAGTACTTCGAGGGCCCGGAGCTCGAGCGCGCGTTGACCCTGCCCGCGGTCCACCGCACCAGCGTGTTCCGGCCGAAAAGCCGCGGCGCGCGCCGCGAAATCCACTCCTGGTATCTCCGGCTGTGGCCTTGGGAGGGGAACGACCTCTTGTACGGACTGCTGCGGGTGGAAGCGCGCGCGCATCCGGAAACCGTCGCCCGAGCATCCGCGATCTCGGCTTGGCTCACCACCGAACGCGCGCCGCTCGCGACGCCCGACCGGCGCTGGGATCGGTTACTTTACCCTATCCATGACGTGGAGACCTACTTGAGAGCGCGCGCTCCGCGCGACCTCATCCCGCATCTCGCCTCCCGCCTTCCGAGGACCGGGTCGTGATCGATCGACGCGATCCTCCCCCCGTCGGTCGCGTCGTCGCCACCGAACAGAAGCCCGCGACGCCGCACCAATTCCACTTCTGGACTGCGAACGAGACGAGCATCGGGATCGGAGCGATCGTCAAGGTCGAGGGAGCCGGACGCGGGGAGCAGGGAGCCGGTCGGGTCGTGTACGGCGTGGTGACCGACGGGTTCGCGTACTCCGACCTGGCGACTCCGCTGCACGACGTGGTGGGCGCCGAGGGCGACCCGGCCAAGGCCGCCGACAGTCCGACCGTGCGGCAGGAGATCCGCTTGTGGACGGCGGCGGTGCTGCGTCAGAGGCCCGAGGAGCCGCTGCAACCGGTCCCGCTCGGGCAGGTGCACGTCGCGAGCGACGTCGACGTCGCGCAGGCGCTGCGCATGGACACCTATCTCGGCGGAGCACAGCCCACCGCGATTCCTGTGGGCCTCTACACGTCGGGTGGGCTCGAGGCACCGGTCTATCTGGACGCCGATTTCCTGCTCGGACCGGAAGCCGCGCACCTGAACATCTCCGGGGTGTCCGGGCTCGCCACCAAGACGAGCGCGGTCGAGTTCCTGCTCGGCTCCATCTTCCAGCATTTTCCGTCGCACAAAGGGCGGGTCGCGGCGGTGTGCTTCAACGTGAAGGGTCCCGACCTGTGCTTCCTCGATCAGCCCGGCGCGCTCGAGGACGAAGACCGTCGTCGCTACGAGCGGCTCGGCGTCCGGGCGCAGCCGTTCGAGGGGGTGCGCTATTACGCTCCCTTCAAGGCCGACGGCGTGAACCTGAACACGCTGCGCACGCACCCGGACCTGGTGGGCGACGTGGAGCCGCTCGTCTGGGGTCTGCGCGAGGTCCTCGACTACGCCGAGGTCCTGCTCAACCGCGACGACATCGATGCGAAGGCCGACGCCTTCATCGATTTCCTCTCCGATCGCGTTGTGGACAAGGAGTTCGACGACGGGTTCGGCGGGACGCATCGCGTGGTCACCTTCGCCGACCTGGAGCGGCTGTTCCGGTCGATTTTCGACGGACTGGAGCTCGGGGGGGGCCGTGGCGACACCTGGCGCACGCACCACATCGCGACGATCCGCAAAGTGCGCAATCGCCTATCGAACATCTCCACCCGCTGCAAGGGTCTCGTGACCGACGACGGCCCGTCGAACGATCTGCCGTGGGGCCGGTTCGAGGACCGCGCCGTGTACGTGGTCGACGTGGCCAACGTCGATCCGCTCGGCCAGGACCTCGTCTTCGCGCGCGTCGTGTCGAAGCTGCGCGAGCACCTGGAGCGCCGCGACCTGGGCGTCGACGCCGTCGTGGTGTTCGTCGACGAGTTGAACAAGTACGCGCCCGGTGACGGCCCCGAGACGTACGTGAAGAAAATGCTGCTCGATATCTCCGAGCGCGGGCGTTACCTTGGCCTGGTGTTGTTCGGGGCCGAACAATTCCGCTCCCAGGTGCACCGGCGCGTGGTGGGGAACGCGGGCACCATCGTGTTCGGTCGCATGGACTCGGACGAGCTCGCGACGCCCGGCTACCAGGTGCTCTCGCCGGCCACCAAGATCAAGCTGGCCACGCTCCCGATTGGGGAGCTGATGCTGCGGCACCCGCACTTCACGCAGCCCATCTTCGTGCGCTTCCCACGGCCGGCGGTGCTGCGCGGCCGGGATGGCGTGGAGCGGTTCCCGCCCGCGGCCGATCTGCCGTTCGAGGACGCGGTGGTGCGGCAGCTCGTGAAGCTCGACCGGCGGGTGCGGCCGAACCTGGTCAAGGACGTGATCGCCGATCGGCGCGAGGAGGACGTGCGCCGCGCCCTCGCGCACACGCGGCAGACGCGCCCCCAGGACGCGTTCGCGCATTTCAAGAAACAGCTGGGCGGCCGCGTCACCGCCGCGCCGGCCGCGGCGCGCGAGCGCGTGCCGCCGCTCAACCCGATCTCCGACGAACCTTACTGAAACGACAGGAGCCTCGAATGCCCGGTGCCCGTTCACTCGCCCTCGCCGCGGTAGCCCTGGTCACGGTCGGCGGGTGCCGCGGTGGCGCGAGTGGACCCAAGGTCACGTTGCGCTACCACCCGCCGGCGGGGGCGGCCTACCACTACGCCCTCGATCAGCAGAATGCGATGCGGATCGAAGGCGGACCGATGAGCGCCATGCCCGAGCAGACCTTCAGGATGCGCATGTACTACACGCAGCTGGTGAAGGGCCCCGCACAGGGCGGGGTGGCCGTGACGGTGACGTTCGACTCCACGTCGATCGAGGCCCCGGGGATGGGTCCGGGCGCCATGGGGCCGGCGCTCGACCGGATGCGCGGGATGAAGAGCGATGTCGTATACGACGAGCGCATGCACGTGCTCAGCGCGGCCTTTACGGGGCTCGCCGGCGCCCCGTCTCCGGTAACCGAGCAGCTGGGGTCCAGCATGAAGGGCATGGCGTTCCCGCTGCCGGAGGGACCCGTGGGTGTCGGTGATTCCTGGGTGGCGGAGCATGAGCTGCCGCTCGGCCAGCAGGCGCTGAGCACGAGCGGTCCGCTGAAATCACGCACCAGGATCACCGTCAAAGAGATCCAGGTAGCCGGCGTCGATACGTCCGTGCTGCTCGGTATCGAGACCTCCTTCCCGGACGAACCGATCACATTGACGCAGCAGGGCCCGGGTGGGGCCCCGAAAACCGGCACGCTCCGGCTCTCCGGCAATCTCTCGGGCGAGCAGTTGTACTCACTCAAGCGGAGTGCCCAGGTGCGGGCCATGATGGGCGGGACGATAAAAATGAAGAGTGGAGCTGCGGGTCAACCCGAGATGACCATGGCCATGACGCAGCAGACGTCGCTGCAACTCACCGAGGCCAAGTGACGCGGTGAAGCTCGCGCACCTCGCCGACCTGCACCTCGGCTTCCGTCAGTACGAGCGGCAGACGCCGCGGGGCGGGAATCAGCGCGAGGCCGACGTCGCCGACGCGTTCCGCCGCGCGGTGGACGACCTGCTCGTGCAACGGCCGGATCTGATCGTACTCGCGGGCGACATCTTTCACTCCGTCCGCCCGACCAATCCCGCGATTCTCTACCTCTTCCAGCAGCTGCACCGGTTGCGGGCCGGTCTTCCGGACGCTCCCATCGTGATGATCGCGGGCGAACACGACACACCGCGATCGGCGGAAACAGGCACGATTCTCCGGTTGTACGAAGCACTCGGCGTGGACGTCGTCGTCGATCAGGCGCGTCACCTGACGTTCTCGAAACTGGACTGCTCGGTGCTGGCGGCACCTCACCAGGCGGTCATCCAGCCGGAGCGACCGGCCCTCCGGCCGCAGCGCGGGAGTACGATCAACATTCTTCTGTTGCACGGCCAGTTGGCCGGCCTGGGAGACAAGCGGGGTACCGCGGAGTACGGCGGAGCGCTGGTCGATCAGCACGACCTCGCTCCAGCCCAGTGGGACTATGTGGCCCTCGGCCACTACCATGTCGCGCAGCAGGTCGCGGCGAACGCGTGGTACCCGGGAAGTATCGAGTACGTGACGCCCAATCCCTGGGGCCAACTCCAAGACGAGGAAGAGCAGGGTCGTCGAGGTAAAGGGTACCTCCTCGTCGACCTCCCGGGCTCGCGAGTGACGTTCCGGCCGATCGCTCCGGTGCGGCGTCACGTCGAGCTCCCGACCATCGAGGGCAAGGGACTCACGCCGAAGGAGCTGGACGAGCAGATCGCCGCCGCCGTCGCCGGCGCGAAGCCCGGGATCGACGATCAGATCGTGCGGCAGCTCGTGTTCGACGTGTCCCGGGCCACCGCCCGGGACCTGGATCATGGCGCCATCCGCGCCTACAAGGCCCGCGCGCTCCACTTCCAGCTCGATCTGCGCCGACCCGAGGTCCTCCGCGCGGAAGCGTCGGGGGCGCCAGGGCATCGGCAGACGCTGCCCGAGACGGTCCAGGAGTTCCTCGAGCACCGCCCGCTCGACGCCGACTTGGACCGCGCCGACTTCGTGCGGCTCGGCGTCGAGTACGTGGCGCACGTCGGCCGCGAGGGTGATGAGGGCGGGGGGACCTGATGCAGCTGCTGCGGCTCCGCCTCGTGAACTTCCGCCAGCACGCCGATACCGAGCTCGAGTTCGGTCCCGGGATCACGGGGATCATCGGGCCGAACGGCTCCGGCAAGACGTCTATCCTCGAGGCGATCGCCTGGGCGCTGTACGGCGTGCAGGCGGTGCGTGGGGACAAGGACTCGATCCGCCGGCTCGGCGCGAAGGGTCGGGCGGGCGTCGAGGTGGACCTCGAGTTCCGCCTCGGCGCCCACGAGTACCGCGTGAAGCGCGGGCTCTCCACCGCGGTGCTCCACCAGGACGGGCAGGTGATCGCGAATTCGCTCAAGGCGGTCACCGACAAGCTCGAGCGCACGCTGGGAATGACCCACGACGAGTTCTTCAACACCTACTTCACGGGCCAAAAGGAGTTGGCCGTGATGGCGGCGCTCGGCAAGACGGAGCGGGCGGCGTTTCTGTCGCGCGTGCTCGGGTACGAGCGCCTGCGCGAGGCGCAGGAGCGGGTACGCGAAGTCCGCAACGGGGTGGCGGCGGAGGTGCGGGGTCTCGAGGCCGGCCTCCCCGACGGCGCGGCGCTCGCCGCGGCGCGGCAGGCCGCGGAACAGCGACTGAGCGGGGCCCGCAGGTCGGCCAAGAGCGCGGACGCGGCGCGGCGGGCCGCGGAGGACGCGCTGGGTCGGGAAGAGCCGCGCTGGAACGAGTGGATGGCACGCCGCGAGCGCACGCTGTCGCTCGACGGCGAGCGGCGTATGGCGGAGCAGGCGGTGGTGTCGTCGCGCCAGGAATTCCAACGGCTCGACAAGGAGCTCGCGGACGCGCTCGCTGCCCGGGAGCAGCTGCGCGCGCTCGACGCCGAGCTCGCGCCCGTGGCCCGGCTGAAGCAGGAGGTCGCGGCGCTCGAAGGGCTGCAGCGTGAGACGGCGACGCGGCGGACGGAGGAGGCGCAGCTCGCCGAGCTGGCCCGCAACATCCGCATGCTCGAGCGCCGCCTCACCGAGCTCGGTGACGTCCCGGAGTCCCTGACCCGGGCGGATGCCGCGGCGCGCGAACTGCACGGGCGGCTGGAGGCGGTCGAGCGGGTCGCGGAGGAGGAGCGCACGCTGTGGGTACGCGACCGGCAATACGCCGAGACCAAGCGCACCGAGCTGCTCAAACAGTACGAAGAAGTGAAAGAGCAGCGCGACCAGATCGTGAAGCTCGGCCCGCAGGGCACGTGTCCCACCTGCAAGCGGCCGCTCGGGCCGGAATACGCGGGCGTTCTCGCGCTGCTCGACGCTCAACTCGAGGTGATCACCGGGGACGGGAAGTATTTCCGGCAGCGCCTCGAGCAGCTCGCCCAGCCGCCGACCAAGCTGTCGGATGCGGAGGCCGAGCGCGACCGCGTGCTCGAGGAGAGCCGCCGCGCCAGCGCCCGGGCGGGAGAGCTGCGGGCGCAGGTCGAGGAGCGCGATCGCGCGAGCGCGGAGCTGGTGGGCGCGCGCCGGCGGGCAGGCGACCTCGAGCGTCGGCTGACCGCGCGGCCCGCCGGCTACGACCCGGCACGGCACGACGCCGTGCGGGCCGAGCTCGCGAAGCTCGAGCCCGTCGCGCTCGAGGCCGCCGCGCTGGAGGAGCGCGCCCGACGCGCCGAGCGCCTCGTGCAGGATGCGGAACACGCCGAGCAGCAGCTGTCGGCGGGTGAGCGCCGGGTGCGGGAGCTCACCGACGCCGTCCGTGCCGAGGGCTTCTCCGACGCCGAATACCGGCAGGCGAAGGATCGCTACGATCGGGCGGTGGGTGCCCTACGCGAGTCGGAGCTCGCGGTTGTCGAGGCCCGCGGCGAGTTGAACCGCGCCGAGGATGACCTGGCGGAGACGAAGCGGCGGGTAGCCGAGCGGGCTCAGCGCGAGCGTGAGATTGCCGCGCTCAAGGCGCGCCAGCGCCTCCATAACGAGCTGGACCGCGCGTTCTCCGACCTGCGGGGCGAGCTGAACGCGCGCATGCGCCCCGAGATCGCCGAGCTCGCCTCCGGCTTCCTGGCCGACCTGACCGACGGCCGCTACGACGAGCTGGAGCTGACGGAGGACTACACCCTCACGATCCTCGAGGGCGGCGTACCGAAGCCCGTCATCTCGGGCGGCGAGGAGGACATCGCGAGCCTGGTCCTGCGGCTGGCCATTTCGCAGATGATCGCCGAGCGGGCCGGCCAGCCGCTGTCCCTGCTCGTGCTGGACGAAATCTTCGGCTCGCTCGACGAGGCCCGGCGCCTGCACGTCGTCGGCCTGCTGCGCCGCCTGGCGGACCGCTTCCCTCAGGTCATCCTCATCACGCACATTGAGCAGGTGCGAGAGGGTCTCGATCGCGTGATCCGCGTGGACTTCGACCCGGCGCGCGGCGCGAGCGTCGTCCGGGACGACACCGCTACCTTGGGAGCCGCCGATGCGGGCGTGGCTGCCTGAGCGTCAGGTCTACGGGCCGGAGCCCGCGGGCGAGCGGGACACGGAGGGGCTGAACCGCGTCTTCGCCGATGCGTTCACCGACCGGTACCGCCGCGACGGGCTCGTGGGAGTGCGCGTGCCGCACCTCAATCCTCAGGTGTGGCGCTACGCCCTGCTCGACGCCGGCCCGGGCGCGATGCTGTGGCGCGACGAAGCGGGACACGTGGTCGCCTTCAACATCGCCCACCGTTCGGGCGCCGAAGGGTGGATGGGGCCCCTCGCCGTGCGGCCCGACCGCCAGGGCGCGGGCGTGGGGAAGACCATCGTGCGGACGGCGCTCGACTGGCTGCTCGAGCAGGACGTGGCGACCCTGGGCCTCGAGACCATGCCCCGGACCGTGGAGAACATCGGGTTCTACGCGCGGCTCGGCTTCTTCCCCGGCCATCTCACCGTGACCCTGACCAACGACATCGTCACGCGCGGGCATCAGAGCCCGGTGCTGTTGTCGCAGCGCAAGAGCGCGGCGAGTGGCCTGGCCCTCGAGGCGGCCCGCGACCTCGTCGCGGCCCTCGCTCCGGGCTACGACTTCACTCGCGAGATCCTGCTGACCGCGGAGCTCGGCCTCGGCGACACATCGCTCGTCGACGGCGACGACGGACTGGACGCGCTGGTCCTGTGGCACTCGGCGCCGCTCGCCGAGGGTCGGCCCAAGGACGAAGTGCGCGTGCTCAAGCTCGCGGCCCGGGACGCGCGCACCTTCGATGCCGCGATCGCGGCGACCGAAGCCGCCGCGGCCCGCGCCGGCATCCGGCGGGTGGCCGTGCGATGCCAGACCCGCTTCGACGACGCGTTCCGCCGGCTCGTGGCCCGCGGCTATCGCGTCCGCTGGACCGACCTCCGGATGACCTACGAGGGCTATCCCGAGCCCCATCCAGGCCGTGGAGTGTTGTTCTCGAATTGGGAGATATAACCAGTGCGGAATGCGGAATGCGGAGTGCGGAATCGAACGGGCAGGTTCGATCCCGAGTGACCACCTCTCGTCTCGAAAGTCGCTCGATCCATTCCGCATTCCGCATTCCGCACTCCGCATTCGTATGACCCCCGGCCTCCTGATCTTCGCGGCGACGTACGTTCTCATCGCCGCGCAGCGGCTGCCGTTCCTGCGCCTGAATCGACCGGCCGCGAGCCTGCTCGGCGCGGTCGCGATGGTGGTGCTCGGCGTGCTGCCGTTGCGGGATGCCTACGCCGCGATCGACTTCGACGTGCTGGTGTTCCTGCTCGGGCTCATGCTCATCGTCGGCTATCTCGAGGTGGGGAAGTTCTTCGAGTGGGCGGCCGAGTCGATCCTGGCGCGCGCCCGGACGCCCGAGCGCTTGTTGCTGGGGGTCGTGGTGGGAGGTGGACTGCTCTCCGCGCTGTTCGTGAACGACACCATCTGCCTCGTGGTCACACCGGTGCTGCTTGCCGCGCTCGGGCCGCTGCGCGTCAAGCCCAATCCGTACCTGATCGGGCTGGCGATGGGCGCGAACGTCGGATCGGTGGTCTCAGTCACCGGCAATCCGCAGAACATGCTGGTGGGGATATGGAGCGGCGCTTCATTCGGCGGGTTCCTCGTGCACATGCTGCCGGTGGGCGTCGGCGGTCTCGCGATCACCTATGCCTACCTCCGGTGGGCATATCGCGCCGAGCTGCGCGAGCCGTTTCGCGAACGGCTCGAAACCGTGCCGGTGACACTCGACCGTCCCCTGGTCCTGAAGGCGCTCGCGCTGTTCGGCGCCGCGGTGATCGCGTGGCTCGGGGGCGGCTCCCTGCCGCTCGTCGCGATCACCGCGGGTGCGGTGATGGTCGCAGTTGCTCAGCGGGACCCGGCCTATGCGATCGACCGCGTCGAATGGTCGCTGCTGCTGTTCTTCGCTTCGTTGTTCGTCGTCATGCGCGGTTTCGAACAGACCGGCGCAGTCGCCTGGCTCGACGATCACGCGCTGCGAGTGATGCAGGGCAGCTCGCCCTGGAGCGCGGCGCTGGTCGTCAGTGGCGTGATGGCCACCCTGTCAAACCTGATCTCGAACGTCCCGGCCGTCATTCTGTGGCGCCATACCGTGCCGACCATCCCCAACCCGGATTTGATGTGGCGCGTCCTCGCCATGAGCTCCACCTTCGCGGGGAACCTGCTCCTCATCGGCTCGATGGCGAATCTCATCGTGGCCGAGCGCGCCCAGACCCGGGGCGTACACGTCGGGTTCGTCGAGTACGCGCGGATCGGCGTGCCGGTGACACTCTTGACCCTCGTGTGGGGGATCGCCGTGCTGGTTGTGATGGGCTAATACCGCAGAGGGTCTACCGAGTCGTTTCCCGTGCCGCCTAGCTGAGGCAGCCGATACGCTGCTTGGCGACCACCATGTCGTCGAACCAGACGCTCCCCGAGGCCGGGTCGGTGACGTAGTTCTGCGGCCAGAAGGCATTCAGCTTCAGGTCTGTGGTCGTCCGGAATTGCAGGTCGGCCGGGCCGGCAGCGGTGGGCGAGTAAGTGCACTGCGAGCCGTCGGCGCCCACGGGGCAGAAGTGATCCTGCACCCAGTACCCGGCCCCCGCGGTGTCGGGGAACCGCTGGATGAGGGAGTCGTTCTTCCATACTTCGAGCACCGCGCCGGCGTCTGAGGCCATGTCGGTGTTGAGTCGGGCGTGAACTTCGACGCACGCCCACGTGTTGTCGGAGGCAGTGAAGGCCGTCCGGCTGATGAGCGCGTTCCCCCAGTAGGACCCGCCGCAGCCCGAACAGGTGTGCATCTGCATCCAGTAGTTGTAGAAATCGAAGACCGGATTGGGACCGCCGTTGCCCCACACCGGCTCCACCGAGAAGGAGACCCGGTCGTTGCCGAGCGGTCGAATTCCCGCTTGCGGGTTCGGCCAGTCGCTAGGCGGGTTGTAGCCGCCGAACCACACGCCCGTGTGGTGCCAGGGCGCGCCCGCCTGGTACTTGGCGTACCAGCGCACGTACAGCTCGTCCTGACCGGTGTCGAGGCGCTTGTACAGGTCCGTGGCCTGTGTGGCGGCGTTCCGGCCGTCGGCCGTGAGCTGCATCGAAGCCGCCCCACAACTCCCTGACGGCGTGTCGGGGACCAGAGCCATGCCGCCTGCGTTTTTGTAGTCGTTGTAGCGCGACGTCACCGCGGACACCGAGCCCTCCTCGAAGCTCTCGGCCCAGACCACCGCCGGGTCGCCGGCGATCCCCCGATCGCAGGGGTAGCGGTCCGCGAGCCGTTGTTCCCCTGAAGGCGGCGCCGGCGGTCGGTTCAGCTCCTTGCACGCCGACGACAGAAGCAGAGCTCCCCACATGAGGGTATGCAGGATCCCGCTTCTCGTAGTGTCTTGCATGGGAGCACGTGCCTTTCGGAACGGTGGTGCTCTCCGCCATCACTACGCGGTGTCCGCGTCCGATGCCGGTGACGCCGCTCACGCCGCTCCGGGGCATTTGTCTCCCGTCTGTGGAGCGCCGTCGCCCATGCGCCACACCGTTGCGTCGCCGCACGCTGCCTGCGTGCCCCACCGCGCCCGGTTGCTGACTGCAATCCGCGCGGCGTGGGCGCGACGGATTCGGAACGGATTTTGCCCGCCCGTGGAGGTGGCTTTTCAACCGTCACTGAGGGGTAACCATGCATTCAGCCGCGCGCGTAGTCGCTCTCGCATTCGTGGCCGCACTCGCGGGTTGCGAGTCCATGTCGAATCCGGCGCAGCAGACGCCAGACCCGGGCAACCGTACGGCGGCTGTCGAGTCCGTGCCCGGGCAGTACATCGTCGTGTTGCAGGACAACGTCGCCGATCCGGCCACGGTGGCGAGGGATCTCGTCAACGCCGCCGGCGGGTCGCTGCTCCGCGTCTATACGAGCGCGATCAAGGGTTTCGCGGCGCAGCTGTCCGCGCCCGCGGCGGCGGCGCTCGAGGGCAACCCGCTGGTTGCGTCCGTCGAAGCCGATCAGGTCATGCGGGCCGACGTCACGCAATCCATGGACGCCAACGGTGATCCTTGGGGCCTCGACCGCATCGATCAAGGCGCGCTGCCGCTCTCCCGCACGTACACCTACACGGGGACGGGCGCGGGCGTGCACGCTTACATCATCGACACCGGGATCTGGACGTTGCAACCCGAGTTCGGTGGCCGGGCGAACAACGTGTTCGATGCGTATCACGCCACGGGCGAGGACTGCAACGGGCACGGGACCCATGTCGCGGGGACGATCGGCGCCGCGACGTTCGGCGTGGCGAAAGCCGTCTCGCTGCACGGGGTGCGGGTGCTGAGCTGCGCCGGCATCGGTCTCAACTCCGACGTGATCGCCGGCGTCGACTGGGTGAGCGCGAACCACGTCAATCCCGCCGTGGCGAACATGTCGCTCGGCGGCGGCAAATCGGCGGCGCTCGACCAGGCCGTCACCAATCTCTGGAATTCCGGCGTGTTCCTCGCGGTCGCGGCCGGGAACGACAACGTCGACGCCTGCACCGAGTCACCGTCGGGTGCACCCAGCGTCTTCACCGTCGCGGCCTCGGAGAAGACGGACGCCAAGGCGTCGTACTCCAACTGGGGCACGTGCGTCGAGCTGTACGCCCCGGGGTCGGCGATCAAGTCGACCTACCTCGCCACCACGATGACCCTGAGCGGCACGTCGATGGCGACGCCGCATGTCGTCGGTGTCAGCGCCCTCTATAAGGCGACCTTCGGCGACGCGTCGTCCGCCACGGTTGCGAACTGGATCATCACCAACTCGACGGCGGGCGTGATCACCGGAAACGTGAGCGGCACGCCGAATCGGCTGCTGTTCAAGGGGACGTTGTAGCGCGGAAGTCGCCACTACAACGGCAAGAATGGGGTCCCGTGTCTGTACCGCGGGGCCCCTCGTGCTTGCGCCCCGAGAGGGAATCACCAATCATGGAGCGCGCCCACAACCCGAACATTTCCCGCAGCAGGGAGGCGGCTTCAATGAACCGAGTTCTGCAGTCGGTCATCACGGTGGTAGTGGTTTCGCTCGCGTGCGTCGCGACGGTCGCGGCTCAAGGGGTCCGCTTCGGCCTGGGCGGTGGGCTGATCACCCCGCTGAGCGATTACAAAGACATCGACAAAACGGGCTGGCACGCCACGCTCAACGCGAACTTCGCGATCCCCATGTCTCCCGTCGGCATCCGCGTGGACGGCCTGTACGGCCAAACCAGCCACAAGGATATCGGTACTACACCGGTTACTGGGAACACGAAGCTCATCGGCGGGATCGCCAATCTCGTGTACAAGATTCCCGTACCAGCACCGGTGGTGAAACCCTACCTGCTCGCAGGCGGCGGCGTCTATAACCTCAAGATCAAGGCGACGTCGGGCTCGGCGACCATCGACACCTCCGAGACGAAGTTCACTTGGGATTTCGGGGGCGGTGCGACCTTTGGCGCGGGTCCGGCGAGCTTCTTCGCCGAGATCCGGTACGTGAGCATTCAGGAAAGCGGCGGCTCTACGAAGTTCGTCCCCATCACCGTCGGCGTCACGTTCGGCGGCGGCAAGAGTTCCAAGAAGTAATCTGCTGCGGCGCCGTCTCGTTTCAGGAGAGGAACTTGGGCGCGCCCGCGATGATGCGACGAGCGAACAGGACCACCGACACAGCGTACAGCAACTGCACCGGCCCGCTGCCGAGGTGCAACGCGAACACGAGTATGCACCACAGCAGGAGTAGCGCGATCGCGGCCATGAGCGTGAGATTCATCGGTCGGTGCCCCCACGATTTTACGTGACGGTTCTGCGTGACGTCGTTCCTTGACGTCTCAAGTACACGATGTATTGTAGTTGAAGGGACGGGGAGAAGAATTATTGAGCCAACAGCTCGATCGTGGACCCAGATACTGTGACCGATGTCATGCCCCCGCGTGGGGAAGGCAGACGCCATGGTGAGGGACCAGTCATTCCTTTCGGGCTTCAATAATCCTCTCCGTTCCGGTCGTGCCGGTCGGCCGGGCCGCGTTACAGCGGTTCCGGCCGATCGCGTTTCCGCCGGATGATCTCCCAGAAGTACTTCGGCGCGAGCAACGCCTTCCGCCCGACCGCGAAATCGATCGCGAGAATCACCATCCAGACCGCGTACGCAATCGCCACGACCTCCCGCAGGCTCGGCTGCAGGAACTGCACGAGCCAGAGGACGAACAGCACGGTCGCGTCGCGCCAGTCGAACTCCATGTTCGCGAGCACCATCATCGCGAGCCCGGACTGCAGCAGGGTGAGCAGGATTTCCAGCCGCTGGGGTCCGTCGAAGTGGAAATCCAGCCACACGCCGTGATGGCGCAGGCTGGAGTACCCGTACACGATGGGGATCATGGCGGCGAGCACCGTCCACTGGTTGATGTTGCTCGACACCATGTTCATGAGCGCCATCGGCGCGCGGCTGACGCGCCGCGCCCAATAGAACGCCGACACCTTCTCCGGAAACTCGGAAAGGAACGGCGCCACCCATTGCACCAGCACGAACTGGCTCACGCCCAGGAGCCCGGCCACCGCGAGCATCGACTCGAGAAACGGGTGCGCCGTGACGTACAGCAGCGCGCCGCCGCCGCCGAACAGCGCGGCGATCGCGAGCGGGCGGCGCCAGCCCGGCTGACGGTACGCCCAGCGCGAGACCGCGGGAGCGTCCGCGACATGATCGGCGCCATGCGGCGCGTTGCGGAACAGGATGCCGAGGTAGACGACGTACAGGGCCAGGAGCACCACCGCGTCGACCCAGCTGAGGCTCCGCTTGAATAGGATTACGCAGAAATAGACGAGCGGCGGCACGAGTCCAATGATCTCGACCGCATGCTCGCGCTCCAGCCGGATGGCCGGGAGTAGGGGCGCAGCATGCTGCGCCCCTCCCGCCGCACGCTTGCGACCGGAAACCGCGAACACAAAGTAGATCATCGGCCACCCGAGCCCGAGCAGCAATCGGATCGCACCGGTGAGGTTCGCAATCGCCAGGTGGGCACGCTCGGGCTCCCGCCCGGCATCCCACGCGATCACGGCTTCCACGGCGAACTCGGGAAGCGTCTGCAACCAGGCGAGGATCGCGAGCGCGAGGCCCTGGGAGATGAGGAATTGTGCGGCTTCCGCACCCCAGGCGACGAGGAAGGCCGACGCGAGAATGCTGGGAAACGTCCACAGCGCGGACAGTGCGGAGCCTCCCGCCGTGGACAGGAAAGCGAGTACCTTTAGTTTCACGTGCGCCGAAGATAGTCCTGCCCCGGAGGCTCAACAAGCATGGGACGCGACAAGATGAAGTCCGCCAGCCTGCACGGCTTCCACGAGGAGCACACCGAGCCGTTGCCGCCGGTGCCCGCGGCCGGCGCCCGCACGTCGTTCGAGAGTCTCGTGCGCGAAATGCTCGACCAGCTGGGCGAGGACCCGAGCCGGGAGGGCCTCCGGCAGACGCCGGCCCGCGTCGAGACCTCTCTCAAATGGCTCACCCGCGGCTACCACATGTCCGTCGCGGACGTGATCGGTGACGCGCTGTACAGCGAGCGGCACGAGAACCTGGTGTGCGTGCGCGACATCGAGATCTACTCGCTGTGCGAGCACCACCTGCTGCCCTTTTTCGGCCGGGCCCACGTCGCCTACCTGCCGAACGGTCGCTTGGTGGGTCTCTCCAAGATCCCACGCGTGATCGAGGTGTTTGCCCGCCGGCTCCAGGTGCAGGAGCGACTCACCGACCAGGTGGCGGACGCGCTCATGGAAGTGCTCGATCCGCGCGGCGTGGGCGTGGTGATCGAGGCGTACCATCTCTGCATGATGATGCGCGGCGTCGAGAAGCAAAACTCCAAGACGGTCACGAGCGCGCTGCGAGGTGCGCTGCTGCAAGACGCGAAGACCCGGGACGAATTCCTGCGGCTGGTATACAGCCGGGGCCCGGGGTGAGCGACGCGTCCCCCACCGCCCTCGCCGGGAAGCTCGCGCTCGTCACCGGCGCGTCGCGCGGGATCGGGCTTGCCGTCGCCGAGCTGCTGCACGCCGCCGGGGCTCACGTGGTGCGGCTCGCCCGCACCCTGGTGGACGGCACGGCCGACCGCCGGACGGACCTGCGCTGTGACGTGACCGACCCCGCCGCGGTGGAGCGCACCGTCGGCCGCGTCCTCACCGAGCGGGGAGTGCCGGACGTGGTGGTGAACAACGCGGGCATCTTCTTCATCAAGCCGGTCGCGGAGACGACGCCCGACGAGTTCTCCCGCACGATCGCCGTGAATCTCCTGGGTCCCTTTCTCGTGACGCGCGCCCTGGTCCCACATCTCGTGCGGCGCGGCACCGGTCACTTCGTCACCATCGGCTCCATTTCCGACCATGTGGCCTTCACCGGCTCGACCGCCTACGCCGCCAGCAAATTCGGTGTGCGCGGTTTGCACGAGGTGCTGCGCGCCGAATTGTCGCGCACCGGCGTCCGCACGACCATCGTCTCGCCGGGACCGGTGGACACGCCGATCTGGGACCCGATCGACCCCGACGGCCGCCCGGGATTCACCAGGCGCGACGCCATGCTGCAGGCGGGCGACGTAGCGGAGGCCGTGCTGTTTGCGGTCACGCGGGCCCCGCGCGTCGACGTGACGGAGATCCGGCTGCTGCCGACGGTCTACACCGTGAGAGGATGACCGCAATGCGGAAGGGGCAACGCGGAAGGCGGAAGTCGGAACGCGGAACATCAGGGAGACCTCCGCGTGCCAGAATCTCTCATTTCTGCTCCGCGTTCCGCGTTCCGCGTTCCGCGTTGCTGTCGGGACTGTTGCTCGTCGCCCTGGCGGCACGTTCCAGCGCCCAATCCCTCCCCCCGCTCCCCGACACGACCGGCTTCGGCGTGCACGTGCTCGCGCTGGGACGCGCGCCCGACGACGCCGTCTGGGTCGGGACCTATGGGCAAGGCATCTTCGTGCTGCGCAGAGGGGCCGGGAGCTGGGAACAGTTCAAGCACTCGGATGACTCGACCGCGCGGACGATTTCCTTCGATTTCGTCCATGCCTTCGGATTCGGTCCCAACGGGGAAATCTGGTACGGCACGGTGGGGAACGGGTGGGGCCTGTCGACCGACGGCGGCAAGACATGGACCAACTGGGAGCTCAAGCAGCTCGGCCCCGAGTGGCAATACGTCGCGCCCAACGGCATCGTCACGCGGGGCGACACCGTGTATGTGGGCACCGCCGACGGCATCAAGCTGTCGTGGGATCGCGGCACGACCTGGGCGGAGATCACCGACTCGGCCGGCGCGATCACGGCACCCCACCCCTGGGGCCGGCTGCGCAGCCAGTACGTGCTGGCGCTGGCCCGCGGCTCCGACGGCAGTTTGTGGGCCGGCCATCTGCGCGGCCTCGCCCGCTCGACGGACGGCGGCCGCACCTGGACGGAATACCCGGCGCCGACGCGGTGTCCCCCCCCCGACGCCGAGTGCATCAACCGGGTGCGGGCGTTCGCGGCGGATACCGGGAGCCTCGTCTGGGTGGGCACGGAGCGCGGCCTCTACCGGCTCGATCCGACACACGGCGCATGGCTCGATAAGCGGGGAACTCCGACCTGCCCGGTCGGACCTGTCGTGAAAGGCTGCCGGGTAGACCTGCCTCCGGTGCAGGCGCTCGTGCGCGCGGCGGCGGGGCGCGCGTTCGCCGGTACGCGCGAGGGCGTGTACGCGGAGGACGGCGACGCGCTCAACGTCTGCGACATGACGCGGAGCGTCAGCGCGCTGTTGCTGCTCGCGCCGGGGGTGTACGCCGCCGGGAGACCCACCGGCCTCGGGATCTGCCGCATCGATCAGCGATTGACGCTCGTGGGCGTCACGTACCAGGAGCGGCCCGACACGGACTCCCGCGGCACGCGCCATACGTGGTACGGACGGCCGATCGCCCTCACCGACCAGCCGTACATCGACCAGACGTACCGCTACGGCTCGACGATGGGCGGCAATTTCCAGCAGCATCAGGGCGTCGAGTTCAACAACCCCGACGGGACTCCGGTCCTCGCGATCGGCGACGGCGTGGTCGTGTTCGCGGGGCCGGCGGAGCGCGGGGCGAACACGGTCGCCATCCGTCACGATCGAAGGCTCAAGGGCCTGATCATCTTTTCGACGTATTACCACAACGCGCAGCTCCTGGTGTCGGTGGGCCAGCGCGTCAAGGCCGGCGACGTGATCGCCCTGGTGGGCAACACGGGCCGCGCGACCAACGACCACCTGCATCTCGAGATCCACGTCGCACCGGTCGACTCCGTACCGTGGATCGTCGATCCGAACGAGCGGTTCCCGAAGTACACGGTGAACCCGGAGCTCTGGATCCGTCCGCTGCCCGGGACGGGGATCGTGGCGGGGCGGGTGTGGGATGCGCAGGGCCAGCCGGCACAGCAGGTGCGCGTGTATGGGTTGGTCAAGGCCGAGCCGCAGGAGACGCCCTACTCCTACGCCGAAACGTACGGCGAGCACAATCACCCCGACCCCGACTACCGGGAGCACTTCGCCGTTTCGGATGTCGAGCCGGGCGAGTACACGCTCGCCGTGGCCGTGGGGGGACGGCGCATGACGCGCCGCGTGCGCGTCGAAGCGAACCGCGTTACGTGGGTGGAGTTCGGCTCGGGTGCACATTGAGCTGACGGAGATGCTGCGCTGCCCGGAGCGGCACGAGGAGGGCTTCCTCGTGTTGTCCACGGGCGAGATGCTCGGGCGGATGGTCCGGTCGGGCGTGTTGGCCTGTCCGAAATGCGGGCGGGAGTATCCCGTCGTGAGAGGCGTGGTGCAGTTCTCTGGGAGCCGGGAGCCGGGAGCCGGGAGCGGTGCTGCACCGTCAACGACCGCTCCGCGCTCCCCGCTCCCTGCTCCCGTCGACGCTCACACTCTCCAGGCGCTGCTCGATCTCTCCGGCCCCGGTGGCTACGTCCTGTTGCTCGGGTCCGCTGCGCGACATGCGGTGGGGCTCGCGGGGCTCATGGGCGGCATCCACTTTGTGGCCGTGAATGCACCGGACGATGTGGAGGAGCTCCCGGTGCTGAGCCTGCTCGCCTGCGAGACGATGATTCCGCTGCGACAGAAGGTGGGGCGGGCCGCCGTCGTCGGGCCCGACCGCCTGGGCCCCGAGTGGCTCGCCGAAGCGCGGCGGGTGCTACTCCCGGGGCGGCGGCTGGTGATCGAGAGCGAGCGCGTCGCCCCGCCGGCCGGGCTCACGCAGTTGGCGCTCGGGCACGGCCTGTTCGTCGGCGAGCGGCGCTGATCAACCTTCCACGGTCGCCGCGGTGGGGTCGGCCTCCGCGTACACCCGGTCGATCACATCCTTGTGGTTCTTTTCGACCTGGCGGCGCTTGACCTTGAGCGACGGGGTCAGCTCGCCGGACTCGATCGTGAAGTCCCGCTCGATCAGGACGACCTTCTTCGGCATCTCGAACTTGGCGAGGTCGCGCAGGCCGCCCATCACCTCACGCTCCATCTTGGCTTGGACGTCGGCCAGCCGGATGAGCTCGCCCTGGGATGCGTACGTGAGGTTCCGCTCCGTGGCCCACCGCTCGAGCTGATCGAAGTTGGGTACGATCAATATGATCGGGAACTTGCGCTGGTCGCCGAGCACGACGGCGCTTGCCACGAACTTGTTCAGCCGGACCGTGTTCTCGATCGGCTGCGGCGCGATGTACTTCCCACCCGCGGTCTTCAACAGGTCCTTCTTCCGGTCGGTGATCTTGAGGTAGCCGTCGGCATCCAGCTCGCCGATGTCCCCCGTGTGGAACCAGCCCTCCGCATCGATCGCTTCGCGCGTTTCCGCCGGCTTGTTGTAGTAACCCCGCATGACATTGGCGCCCTTGGCCAAGATCTCGCCGTCGCCCGCGATCGTCAGTTGGACCCCCGGGATCGCCTTGCCGACCGTGCCGAACTTCGGCCGCGTCAGGGGATTCAGCGTCAGCACCGGTGACGTTTCCGTCAGGCCGTATCCCTCGATGACCGGGAGCCCGGCGCTGTAGAAGAACCGTCCGATCTCGGCCGAGAGCGGCGCGCTGCCCGACACGAACAGCTTGATCCGTCCTCCGGTGCGCGCCCGCAGCTTCGAGAACACCAGCCGGTCCGCGATCGCGTGCGTCAGCTTCAAGCCGGGGGGCACCCCGATGCCGGCCAGGCGGTGCGCCGCCCACCGCTCCCCCACGCGCTTCGCCCACTGAAAAATGCCGCGCTTCACCGCGCCACCCGTGTGAGCCTTCTCGAGCACGCGGGCGTAGACCTTCTCGTACACGCGCGGCACCGCGGCGACGATGGTAGGCCGCACGTCCTGCAGATTCTGCGCGAACGCGTCGATCGACTCGGCGTAGTTGATCGTCACCCCCACGTGCAGGAAGTAGTACTCCACCATCCGCTCGAGGATGTGCGACAGCGGCAGCAGCGCGAGGCAGCTGTCGTCTTCGTTGACCCGGAGCGTTTCCACGCAGGCGCGCACGTTGGAGCAGATGTTGTCGTGGGTCAGCATGACGCCTTTGGGCTGCCCCGTCGTCCCAGAGGTGTAGAGCAAGGTCGCGAGGTCGGCAGGCCGCACGCCGAGTGCTTCCTCCTTGAACCGGGGATACTTGGCGGCGGTCGCGCGGCCGCGTGCTTCCAGGTCGGCGAGCGCCAGTACCCCGTCGCCCCCGGGACCATCGAACACGATCACGTGGCGGAGCGACGGCAACCCGCTCTTCACCGCGCGGATCTTCTCCACCTGGGCCGCCGTCGAGCAGACCACCGCTGCCGCACCCGCGTCGCGCAGAATGTATTCCACCTGATTGGCGGGGAGGGTCGGGTAGATGGGCACGTCGGTGGTGCGGGCACACAGGCATGCGTAGTCGGTCAGGGCCCACTCGAGGCGTGTTTCGGCGAGGATGGCGACCTTTTCGCCCGTCGCGAGCCCGAGCTCGCGCAGGCCGAGCGACAGCTGCTGCACGCGCGCGGCGGCTTCTTGATGCGAGACGTCGCGCCACGCGTCAGCCACTTTGTGGCGGAACGCCGCCGGGTGCGCCCCGTAGGTGTGCACCGCGTCGAAGAACAGCTCGGTCAGGGTGCGGGGGGGGGCGCTCATGGTCGGAACCTCACGACGAAAGTGACGGGCGAGCCCGGCACCGTGTCTCCCACGGCGCGCCGCGCAATCGCCGCGACGACGACGCTGTCGGGGACCGGCGCACCCAGGAGCCGTACCTGGACGAACGCAATGCCCGACGCGCCGGTCGCCACCGTATCGGTCGTGACGAGACCGTGAGTCGAGTCGTTCGTCACCAGCGTGACCGGCCCGGAGGTCGCCGGATACGTGATCGCGTAGACGACCGGCCTGCCGGCGAGGGCGACCGTCAGTGAGTCGCCTCCGCTCGACGATTTGATCGTGTCCGCCACCTCGACCGTGAGCGAATCGGAGACCGAGTCGGCGGACAGCGTCACCGTATCCACGGTCGACACTAGCGTCGTGAACAGCGTATCCGCAGCGGCGAGCGTGCGGATCGACAGCGGGTTCGAGACGAGGCGATCCGACCGCGCCACCAGTCGCCCCGTCTGGCCCGTGCGGTTCACCACGGTCCAGCCGGTGAGGCTGTCGAGCACCGTGAGGATGGGGGCGGTGTCAGCCGTGGCCCAGACGACGGTCGCCGCGACCGAGTCGCCATGGCCGTCGAGCACCCGAGCGTGCGGCTTGAGGGTGTCGTACTCCTCGAGACTGTCGGGAGCGCTGACGTCGAGCGCGATCACGCGGCTCAAGTCCGCGGGCCCGAATTTATTACAGGCCACGGCCGCCACGAGCAGGACGACGACGCCCCCGGCCCGGCCCAGCCCGGTTCCCTGTGGGGTCAGGGTGCCTCTGCGGCGGCGGCTTTGGTGGGTCCCGAGGCGCCGAGGTCGCGCAGCGCCTGCGTCGCGTGCTCGATCCATTTCTGCGCGTCGGGTCCTTTGGGCGGATGCGCGAGGAACGCGCGCAGGTGCTGGGCCGCGCCGTCCGGATCGCCACGCTTGAGCAGCAGGAATGCGAGCCCGTAGTGCGCGCCCGCGAGCTCGCGGTCGAGCTCCAGCGCGCGGCGATAGTGCCGGATCGCTTCGTCGATGCGCCGCGTCTTGGTGAACGCGATCGCCATGTTCTGGAGAATGCGCGCGTCGTTGGGATGGTCGCGCAGCGCCAGGCGATATGATGTGAGGGCCGAGTCGTAATCGCCCTGGCGTTCGAGGGCGAGCGCCTCGTTGAGATAGTCGAGGCGCTGGGGGTTGATCTCGTCGGCGCCCGAGCCGCCGAACAGGCGGCGCCAGAAACCCATGGGCCGAAAATAGCTTGCGGCCTCGCGACTGTGCAATGTAGCTTCACAGCCCATGCCTGCCCCGCCCCCGCCCCCGCCCCCGCCCCGGCCCCCCCCCCCTACCCCCCCACAGCCCCCCCAGGCGCCCCGGCCCGGGAACGCGCGCGCCACTCGCAAGGCGCCGCATGGCGTCCTCGAGGTGGACTGGCCGTTCTTCGGCGAGATGTGCCGGGCGCTGGCTCTCAAAATCTTCCGGGACTACGATCCGGAAGTGGTGATCGGCATCGCCCGCGCGGGCGTGATCCCCGGCGCGGTCGTGGCGAGCATCCTGCAGCGTGACTTCGCCTCCATGGCCATCACCCGCACGGAGACGGGGGGCCGGCCGGTGGTCATCGCCGGGCCGACGCGCCTCGTGACCGGCCGGCGGGTGCTGGTCGTGGATGAGACCTGCGACACCGGGGCCACCATGAAGCTCGCCCTCAACGCCGTGCGCGAGCTGAAGCCCGCCGCCGTGAAGACGGCCGTCTCGTTCCGCACCGGCGAGTTCCGGCCGGACTTCTACGCGCTCGAGACCGACAACTTCATCATTCTTCCCTGGGACCGTGAGGTCATCATCGACGGGGAGATCGTGATGCGGCCCGATTACGCCGCGAAGCTCAAGGAACTCGGCGGTTGATCGACCGGCTGACCGCGGCGCTCGCCCGCTCCCGCGCCGCTTACACTGAAATCCGCGTCGAACGCACCTGGAGCACGGCGGTGACCTTCCGCGGCCGGCGGCTGGAATCCGCCACCGCCAGCGAGGACCAGGGCGGCTTCGTGCGCGCGCTGCACGCGGGCGGCGGCTGGGGCGTCGCGTCGTTCACCTCGCTGGACCGGCTCGAGGCGATGGTGGCGCGCGCGGGCGAGCTGTCGCGCGCCGTGCCGGTGGACCCGCCCATCCGCCTCGCCGACGTTCCTCCGCATCAGGCCGACGCCCTCCTCGATCTCGACGGGGACGTACGCGGCCAGCCCATCGCGGAGAAGAAGCGGCTGCTCGAAGCGTACAACGGCGTCATGCTCGGTGTGAGCGACCGGATCGTCGACACCCTTGCCGTGTACCGCGACGAGGTGAGCGAGTACTGGTACGTGAACTCGCAGGGCACGCGGCTGCACGAGCTGCGGCCCGAAGTCACGCTCTCGGGGACCGCGGTGGCGCGCCGGGACGGCACCATCGAGAAGGGACTCGAGTCGATCGGGTTGCGCCGCGGCTGGAACTCGGTGCAGGACAAGGCGGCGGGGTTCCGCGAGGTGGCGGAGCGGGCGGTGCAGCTGCTCGACGCGCCGATGGTGAAGGGCGGCACGTATCCCGTGATCCTCGATCCCGAGCTGGCCGGCGTGTTCATCCACGAGGCGTTCGGGCACCTCTCGGAAGCAGACTTCGTATACGAGAACCCGCAGGCGCGCGAGATGATGACCCTGGGCCGCCGCTTCGGGAAGCCGGTCCTCAATGTGGGAGACAACGGCGCGGCCTCCGGCCTGCGCGGGACGCTGCCGTTCGACGATGAGGGAACACCCACCCAGGACACCGCGCTCATCGAGGACGGGATCCTGGTGGGCCGGCTGCACTCGCGCGAGACCGCCGCCGCGATGGGCGAGCGGCCGACCGGCAACGCTCGCGCGATCTCGTTTCGTCACCCGCCGATCGTGCGCATGACCAACACCTACATCGCGGGCGCCCCGGGGGGCGGAAGCTTCGAGGACCTGATCGGCGACGTCAAGCTCGGGGTGTACGCCTGCGGCGCGTTCGGCGGCCAGACGATGCTCGAGAACTTCTCGTTCACGGCCGCCTACGGCCGCATGATCCGTGATGGGCGGGTGGCGGAGCTCGTGAAGGACGTCGTGCTCGCGGGGAACCTGTTCCAGACCCTCGATCGCATCGATCATATCGGGGCCGACTTCCGCTGGAACCAGATGGGTGGCGGGTGCGGGAAGGCCGGCCAGTACCCGCTCCCGGTGACCGAAGGGGCGCCGCACGTCCGTATCGAGGAGGCGCTGGTCGGCGGCGAAGTGGGGAAGGCGTGATCGCGCGGCTCGTCGATCTGGCCCGGCGCCGCGCCGACGGCGGCGCCGATGGGCTGTGGCGTCGGTTCGAGCGGACGACGGTCGCCTTCGAATGGGGGCGACTCAAGTCGGCCGGTACCACCGAAGAAGCGGGGGCGAATCTCCGCGTGCGTCACCGCGGGCGCGTCGGGGTCGCGGGAACGACGGCGGTGGGCGGTGATGACGTAGGGGCGCAGCATGCTGCGCCCCTACTGGAGCGCGCCCTCGCATCGGCCGAGCTGGGCGAGGCACTGGACCTCGAGTTTCCCGGGCCCCCGTCCCCCCCGGCGACGCTGCCCACCGTCACGACGTTCTTCGACCGGGCGGCGAATGCGTCCCTCGTCGACTTGATCGGCATCGGGCGCTCGCTCCTGGCGCGGCTCGAGCGCGAGGGATGCCGGGTCAACGTCGCCATCGAGCGTGAAGTGACGGCGACGCGGGTCGCTAACTCCGCGGGGGCCGCCGGCGAGTATCGCGGGACGGGATTCGGGGTGAGCGCCGACGTGTGGCGCATCGCCGGCGACGACGTCCTCGTGGTCTCCGACGCGTTCGAGGGAGCGGATCTTCCCTCGAACGAGGCGCTGGCGGCCCTGATCGCATCGATCAACGCGCGCCTCGATCATGCGCTGCGCGTGGTCGCGGCGCCCGAAGGAGCTCTCCCCGTCGTCTTCACTCCTGCCGGCCTGTCGGCGCTGATGCTTCCGGTGACGCAAGCCCTTTCTGGAAAGGCGGTGCTCCAGGGCATTTCCCCTCTGGAGGCGAAGGTCGGGGAGCAGGTGTTCGACCCGCGGTTCTCCCTCACCGACGATCCTCTGCGTGGCGGTCGTATCGCGTCACGCCCCCTGGATGATGAGTGCGTGCCCTCCCGGACGCTGGCTCTCGTCGAAGGTGGCGTCGTGCAGCGGTTCATTTACGACCTGGAGACGGCCGCGCGCGCGAAGACCCGGAGCACCGGGAACGGTCAGCGTGGGATCTTCGGGAAGCCGGTGCCGGGATACACCAACATCGTCCTGAACCACGTGGGGGCGGTCAACGACGTAGGGGCGCAGCATGCTGCGCCCCTACAATTGGGCGGCGGTCTGCTGGGAGACATCCGAGATGGCTTGTTGGTCGACGAGCTGATCGGCGTGGGACAGGGGAACGTCACCGGGGGGGCGTTCAGCCACCCGGTCGGGTTGGCGTATCGAATCGAGCGGGGCGTGATCACGGGTCGCGTGAAGGACGCCGCCGTCGCCGGGAACGCCTACGAGCTGTGGAAACAGGTCGGGGGTTTCGGGGACGACGCGCGCTGGACGGGGTCCCGCTGGGCGCCGTCGGTGCGGTTCGAGGGGGTGTCGGTGGCTCGCCGCTAGTACTCCAGCACGCCGGGGGCTTCACACGGGGCGAAGCGCCTCTTCGTACCCTCTCCCCTCTTTCATCTGTTCGTAGACGACATTCAGCGTATCCGGGGAGGCGGACAGGAACCGGCACCGCTCGTCGTTCCGGGATCGGCACTCGACCTCCATCACGGCGACGGGCTCTCCCGACAGCCGGCCGAAGAAGTCCGCGAGCATCCCCGACGAAAAGAAGCACATCGGCTCCTGGGCGCTCCCGGGGGCCGCTTCGGCCCAGTCGCTCGAGTCCAGGACGAGCGCCGCGTGGCCGAGCGGCGCGACGCTGACGGAACCCCACCCCGTCGCCTGGAAGAACGCGGACAGGACGTCGTTCAGCCGGCCGGCGTCGAGGTCATCGGGGTGCGCGACGCCTGTCTCCGCGGGGAGCCAGACGCAGAACGCCTGAAAGACGCCTGCGCCGGCGGAGAAACCGACCTCCTGCAAGATGGGGACGGTGAGGTCGGGCGCATCGCGGAGCAGGCTGTCGTGGAGCTGCCGCAGGGCGGTGCGGCCGATCGTGAGGGCTTCGGTCGCGGCGGCGGAGGGGGGGGCGCGCATCTGGGACGCCAACTTAGGGTTTGGCGCGTGCGCGGCGCAAGAGTTCCGCCTCGTCGATGATCGGGATGCCGAGCGCCTTGGCCTTCTCGAACTTGGACCCCGCGTCGGCGCCCACGACGAGGGCGGTGGTCTTCTTCGAGACGCTGTCCGCGACGTGCCCGCCCGCCGCCTCGATCAGCTCGGCTGCTTTCGTCCGGGAGAGCGACGGCAGGGTGCCGGTCACGACATACGTCTGTCCCGCCAGCGGGCCCTTCCCCTCGGTGACGGTCGGCTCGGTGAAGTTCAGCCCGAGCTTCTCCAGGCGCTCGAGCAGCTTGCGATTCTTGGTCTCGTCGAAGAACCCCGCCACCGCTTCCGCGATCGCCATCCCGACGCCGCGGATCTTGCTGATCTCCTCGACCGCGGCGTTGCGGAGCGCCTTCATGGTGCCGAAGTGGCGGGCGAGCAGCTTCGCCACCTGCGCGCCCACGTGGCGGATACCGAGTGCGTGCAGCAGCGTCGAGAGGGGCTGCTGCTTGGACGCCTGGATGGCGTCGACGAGCTGCTGAGCCGATTTTTCCGCGAACCCTTCGAGCTTGAGCAGCTGCGCCGGCGTGAGCTCGTACAGATCGGCGACGTCCTTGATCAGCTTGGCCTCGAGCAGCGCGCGCACCCGCTCGTATCCGAGGCCGCGAATGTCCATCACGGCGGCGAAATGGACGATGCTCTCGAGGATCCGGCCCGGGCACGAGACGTTGGAGCAGTAGGCCATCACCTCGTCCGACGGGTACTCGACCTTCGAGTGGCAGACGGGGCAGCGCTCCGGGCGCTTGAATTTGCGCTCCTTCCCGGTGCGACGCTCGCGCACCGGTCCGAGCACCTGCGGGATCACCTCGCCGGCACGCGTGACTTCCACCCAATCGCCCTCGCGAATGTCCTTCGCTTCGATCAGGTCGAAGTTGTGGAGCGTGGCGGTGGTGACCGTGACACCCCCGATTTCCACGGGCTCGAGCACGGCATACGGGTTGAGTGCGCCGGTGCGTCCGACATTGATCCGGATTTCCTTGAGCTTGGTGATCTGGACCTCGGGCGCGAACTTGCGGGCGATGGCCCAACGCGGCTCGCGATTCCCCACCGTCCCCAGCTCGACGTGCAGCTTGAGCGGGTTGACCTTCACCACGACGCCGTCGGCGCCATAGTCGAGCGCGGGGAGGAGCGTCTCGAGCTTGGTGATCTCCGTGTTGGCGTGGGCGAGGTCGGGGACGAGGGCGTGGTGCGCTTCGACCGGGAACCCCCACGCGGTGAGCTGCTCGAGCAGCTCGTGCTGCGTCGCGACGGGCAGCTTCTGGCCGGACGCTTCGACGTGGAAGCAGAAGATCCGCAGGCCGCGGCTGCGCGTGATCTTGGGGTCGAGCTGGCGCAGCGAGCCCGCGGCGGCGTTGCGCGGGTTGGCGAAGGTGGGCTCGCCCGCCTCCTCGCGCTCGCGGTTGAGCTGTACGAAGCGGGACTTGGAGAGATAGACCTCGCCGCGCACCTCCATCAGCCTGGGCCAGCCCTTTCCCGTGAGCCGCAGCGGCACGTCCACCACGGTACGGAGGTTGGCCGTGACGTCCTCGCCGACCAGGCCGTTCCCGCGCGTCGCGCCGACGACGAGGAGTCCCTTCTCGTACGTGAGACTCACGGCGGCGCCGTCGATCTTCACTTCGAGCGTATAGCCGGCGGTGCGAACCTCCGGGCCGAGCCGGGCGTTGCGGTTTTCCCATTCGGCGAGCTCCGCCTCGTTGAACGCGTTGGCGAGCGACAGCATCGGCACGAGGTGGCGGTGCTTCTTGAACGCCGTCGCGGGCTCCACGCCGACGCGCTGCGTGGGGCTGTCGGGGGTGCGCAGCTCGGGATGCTTGGCCTCGAGCTCCTGCAGCTCGCGGAACAGGCGGTCGTACTCGGCGTCGGACATCTCCGGCTTGTCGAGTACGTAATAGGCGTAGTTGGCGCGCTCGATGAGCCGCCGCAGCTCGGCGGCTCGGGCGGCAGGACCCTTCACCGACCTTTGGCTTCCTCTTGAATGACGGCCATCGCGACGCCCACCAGCCGGTCGAGCTCGTCGGCCGAGGCGCGCGGCAGCAGCCCTTCGGCCCAGGCGCCCTCGCGCTCGCCGAATGCGCCGAGCAGGCGGCGCAGGAACGACAACAGCGCCACGCGCTCGAGCTCCATGCGCCGCATCGTCTCCCCCGTCTCCTGCTGGCGCTGCGCCAGGCGCTCGTAGCGGTGCGCGTTGCGCAGCGCCTGTGCCGTGATCGAGGCCACCACCTGCACGAATCGCACGTCCTCGTCGGAGAACGTGGGGCCATCGCGGAAGGTACGCAGGAAAATCGCCCCGATCGCCACACCGCGCCACGTGATCGGCACCACCGTGATGGACTTCACGCGGCGGCTGATGAGCTCGCCCTTCACGTGCTTGAGACTCGGATCGGTGGCCGCGTCGGGGATGAACACCGTCTCGCCGCCCTGCATCGCGCGTTTCAGCTCGGGGTAGCGCTCCAGGTCCACCACGTAGTTGCGAATGGTGGGATCCTCGTAGGACGCGACCAGCCGCACGGACCGGCCGCCCCGCTCGGCGAGAAAGATCGAGCAGCGGTCCAACCCGAACGCCTCGCCGAGCTTACGCGCGATGCCCTGGAGGATGTCGATGAAATGGAGCGAGGTGGAAACTTCCTTGAGAATCTCGATGATGGCGAGCAGATGCTTGCGCTCGCGCTCGAGCTCGGCAACGCGCGCCTCGAGTGCGGAGGGGAGAGGCATGGCATAGTTTCGTCCCCGGCGGATGCGGCGTCAAGTTGCCGCGCGCGCGCGCGCGCGATAGCTTCGGAGCCCATGCGATCACTCATTGTTGCCGCTTGCGTCGCCGTGCCCGCCCTCGCCGCACAGGGGCGCCCGAGCCCCGCGCCGCCGCCGCTCGGCGCCTGGACGCCGGTGCCGGAGTTGCCGGGCATGGGTCGTCCCGTCGACACCGCGAGCGTCGCCGCGCGGCGGCGCGCGCTGCTGGCCCGCATCGGCCGCGGCGTCGTGCTGGTGCCCGCCGCGCACGAACGCGAGCTCGAGCGCGACTACGTCCAGGACAACGACTTTCGCCAGAGCAACACGTTCTTCTACTTCACCGAGCTCGAGACTCAGGACGCGTGGCTCCTGCTCGTCGCGGGCGGCGGCGCTTCCGAGACCGTGCTGTTCCTGCCGCCCCGCACCCCGCTCCAGGAGCGCTGGACCGGCCTGCGGCTCGGACCGGACAGCACGGCGGGCCGCCTCAGCGGCATCCCGCGTGTCGTCCCCACCGACTCGCTCGATGACGCGCTGGCCGCCGCGCTGTCCCGCGTTCGCGGCCCCCTGTACGTCCCCCTCGACCAGACGACGCGCGACGAGCAGCGGATTCGCGAGCTCACCTTCGCGGGGCGCGACGTGCGCAACCTGCGCCCCAGCGCGGACTCGATGCGCCTCGTGAAGGACGCCGACGAGATCGCGCGCATGCGGAAGGCAGTCGATATCTCGGTGCTCGGCCACGTTGCCGCGATGCAGGCGGCCCGCCCGGGCGTGTGGGAGTACGAGATCGAGGCGGCGCTCGAGGCGGCATTCCGGAGGAACGGCGCCGATCGGGTGGGCTATCCGTCGATCGTAGGCAGCGGTCCCAACAGCACCACGCTCCACTACGACGTCAGTCGGCGGCAGACCCGGGAGGGCGACCTGGTCGTGGTGGACGCGGGCGCCGAGTGGGGACAGTACACTGCCGACGTGACGCGCACCTTCCCCGTGAACGGGAAGTTCACTCCGCGCCAGAAGGCGATTTACGACCTCGTGCTGGCGACGCAGCAGGTCGCGTTCGATTCGACCCGTCCCGGCACGACCATCGCGCAGCTCAACCGGGTCGCGCGCGACTATATGCGCACGCATTCCGGCACGCTGTGCGGTGCGGAGACCTGCGACGCCTACTTCATTCACGGCCTGTCGCACTGGCTCGGTATGGACGTGCACGACGTGGGCGATTACGGCACGCCACTCAAGGCGGGGATGGTGCTCACGATCGAGCCGGGGATTTACCTGGCGCAGGAGAGCCTCGGCGTGCGCATCGAGGACGACGTGCTGGTGACCGCGACCGGGGCGGAGTGGCTCTCCGCCAAAGCGCCGAGGACCACGGCCGAGATCGAGCGCCTGATGGGGCGGCGCTAGGTCTCGTCTTTCTCGCCTTTGATGTCTGCGAGGACCTGCTTGGCTTCCTGCTTGTATTCGTGGTCGAGCACGTCCGCGATCGGGAGCCCCTCGAGCGCCGTGAACTGCTCCCGCGCCTTGGAGTATTTGCCGACGTCGACGTACACCTCGCCCAGCTCGAGGCGGTGGAAGATGTTCTGCGGCTTCAGGGCGACGGCCTTCTGGAGGTACTTCTGCGCGTCCTCCCAGTTGCCCTTGTCGAGGAATCCGCCGCCGTACAGCGCCTTGGCGAAGAATTTCTCGAAGCCCGACAGCCGCTTGACCTCGGCGTGCCACGCCCCGATCAGATGATTCGCCCCGTCGTGGGTGGAGTCGCACTCGAGCGCCTTCATGCCTTCGTCGTAAATGATCTTGGCGAAGCGCACGCGCTCCTTGCCGCCTTTGGTGCGCGACAGCCGGCCCAGCGCCTGCCCGATGGTGAAGTGCCCATCCGCCCCGTTGGGGTTTACCCGCACTGCGGCCTCGCCGAACGCGCGCGCCATGACGTAGAGGCTGTCCCGGACCTGTTTGGAGGAGTCGTCCTTGCCCTCGATCTGCTTCGCGATGTCGACGGCCTCGCGCCCCGCCTTCCACAGGGCGGCGTAGTTCGTGGAATCGTGAGCGAGCGCGGCGCGATAGTGCCCCAGCGCCTGCTGCGGCGCGAGGGCCACGTGCGCGCTGTCGCCCAGCGCGATGTGCTCCGCCACCGTGGGCTGCGCCTGAGCGGCCAGCACCGCGGGCAGGGCGAGGCAGATCAGCAGGGACGCGGCGCCGCGCATCGAAGACTCCGTGAGGAGGGGGGCCGGTAATGTTGGTCGTGCCGCTCATCGAGCGCAAGCGCGACGGCGGTACGCTTACGCCGGAGGAGTGGTCCGCCCTGGTCGCCGCGTACACCGCGGACCGCATCCCCGACTACCAGATGTCGGCGCTACTCATGGCGGTTGTGCTCCGCGGGCTTGAGCGCCAGGAGCTCGCCGCTCTCACCGATGCGATGCTCGCCTCGGGCCAGCGGCTCGCGTTCGACTCGTGGGGGACACCGCGCGTCGACAAGCACTCGACCGGCGGCGTCGGCGACAAGGTGTCGCTGGTGCTCGCGCCGCTTGTGGCGGCGTGCGGCGTGGCCGTGCCGATGATGTCGGGCCGCGGGCTGGGCCACACCGGCGGCACCCTCGACAAGCTCGAGGCGATCCCGGGGTTCCGCACGGGATTGTCCCTGACGGAAGCCAAGGCTCAGGTGATGAAGCTCGGCTGCGCGATGATCGGGCAGACCCCCGAGATCGCCCCCGCCGACCGTCGGCTGTACGCGCTGCGCGACGTGACGGGCACGGTCGCGGCGATTCCCCTCATTGCCGCCAGCATCATGTCGAAGAAGCTCGCCGAAGGGCTGAACGCGCTCGTGCTGGACGTGAAGCGCGGCACCGGCGCGTTCCTCCCCAAGGTGGAGCAGAGTCTCGAGCTCGCGCAGACGATGATCGCGCTCGGCGAGGACCGCGGGTGCCCCACCGTGGCGCTGCTCACCGCCATGGACCGCCCGCTGGGGCGCGCCTGCGGCAACGTGCTCGAAACCGAAGAGGCGATCCTCGCGCTGCGCGGGGAGGGGCCTGCGGATCTGATGGAGGTGACCTACGCCCTGGGCGTCGAGATGCTGCTCGCGGCCGGTGTGGAGAAGACCTCGAAGAAGGCGCGCCACCGCCTCGAGAACGCACTCGGGTCGGGGCTCGCCGCCGAGAAGTTCGAGCGCGTGATCGAGGCGCAAGGTGGCAACCCCAAGGTGGTCGAGGATGCCTCGGTGCTTCCCCAAGCGCAGGAGGTGGAGGTGTACAACGCGCCCCGCACGGGCGTGGTCCAGCGGGTGGACCCGAAGATCATCGGCCGGGCGGTCGTCGCCATGGGTGGGGGGCGTCTCGCGGTGGACGATGCGGTGGATCCCACGGTCGGGTTCGTGATCACGGTGAAGCCGGGCGACAAGATCCCGGGGGGGGAGCCGATCGCCTCGGTGTTCGCGAAGGATCCGGCGGGGATCAAGCTCGGGTTCGAGGCGTTGCAGCAGGCGATTGCGATCGGCGACAAGCTCACCGAAAAGCCGTTGCCGTTGATCTCACATCGGGTGACGAAGGCCGGCGTCGAGCAGCTGAAGCGCTAGACCCTAGATGTCGAGGTTCCGCACGAACTTCGCGTTCTCCTCGATGAACTTGCGGCGCGGCTCGACCTCGTCGCCCATCAACGTCTCGAACAGCTGTGATGCCTCGAACGCGTCCTCCATGGTCACCTTGAGGAGCGTGCGACGGGCCGGATCCATCGTCGTGTTGCGCAGCTGGTCGGGGTTCATCTCCCCCAGGCCCTTGTAGCGCTGGATCATGACGTTCCCGTGGCCGCCTTCGCCGTTCGTGAGTCGCTTCACGTAGGCGTCCCGCTCCTTTTCTTCGTAGGCGTAGAACTCTTCCTTGCCCTTGGCGACGCGGTACAGCGGCGGCTGCGCGATGTAGATGTACCCCGCATCGATCAGGAACTTCATTTCCTTGTAGAAGAACGTGAGGAGCAGGGTGCGGATGTGCGCGCCGTCCACGTCGGCGTCCGTCATGATGATGATCTTGTGATAGCGCGCGTCGTCGATCTTGAAGTCCTCGCCTACGCCCGTCCCGATTGCGGTAATGATGGTCCGGATTTCCTCGTTGGACAGGATCTTATCGATCCGCGCCTTCTGCACGTTGAGGATCTTGCCCCGCAGCGGCAGGATCGCCTGGAAGCTGCGGTCCCGACCCTGCTTGGCCGAGCCGCCCGCGGAATCGCCTTCGACGAGATACAGCTCGGTGAGCTTGGGATCGGTGACGCTGCAGTCGGCCAGCTTGCCGGGGAGCAATCCCCCCTCGAGGCCGCTCCGCTTGCGGACCAGCTCGCGCGCCTTGCGTGCCGCCTCGCGCGCCCGCGCCGCGCTCACCGCCTTCGCGATGATGGTACGTGCCACGCTCGGGCTCTTGTCGAAAAAGTCGCCCAGGGCGTCGTTGACCACGGTCTTCACGACCCCCTCGACCTCGGAGTTGCCGAGCTTGGTCTTGGTCTGCCCTTCGAACTGGGGATCCTTCACCTTGACATGCAGTACCGCGGTCAGGCCTTCGCGGATGTCGTCCCCCGTGAGGGTGAACTCCTCCTTCTTGAGGATCCCATCCTTTTTGGCCCACTCGTTGATCGTGCGCGTCAACGCCGCGCGGAAGCCGGTCAGATGCGTGCCACCTTCGTGCGTGTTGATGTTGTTCACGAAGGAAAGCGTGTTGTCGTTGTAGCCGTCGTCGTACTGGATCGCGCCTTCGACGACTACACCTTCTCGCGTGGTCTCGAACACGATCGGCTTGGGGTGCAGGGACTTGCGGTTGCCGAGCAGGTGCTTCACGAACTCGGCGAGGCCGCCCTTGTAGAAGAACGTCTCCTCCTTCTGCTGCCCCTTGCGCTCGTCCTTGAGCGTGATCGTGAGGGCCTTGTTCAGGAACGCGAGCTCACGCAGCCGGGTGGCGATCGTGGCGTAGTCGAAGCGCGTCTCGGTGAAGATCTTCGTGTCGGGCTTGAACCAGACGGTCGTGCCTGTGCCCTTCGCCTTGCCAATGACCTCCAGCTTCTCCGTGGTTTTGCCCCGCTCGAACGCCATGTGGTGCCGCTTACCGTCGCGGTCCACCCACACCTCGAGCTTTTCCGACAGCGCGTTCACGACCGATACGCCGACGCCGTGCAACCCGCCCGAGACTTTGTACGTGCTCTTGTCGAACTTGCCCCCGGCGTGCAGCACCGTCAGCGCCACCTCGACGCCGGGCTTTTTCTCGGTCTTGTGAATATCGACCGGGATGCCGCGACCATTGTCGACCACGGTGATCGCATTGTCGGTGTGGATGGTGACGTCGATCTGCGTGGAGTAGCCGGCGAGCGCCTCGTCGACCGAGTTGTCCACCACTTCGTACACGAGGTGGTGGAGCCCCCGCCCGGAGACCGATCCGATGTACATCGCGGGGCGTCGCCGCACCGCTTCCAGGCCCTTGAGGACCTGGATCGAGTCGGCCTGGTAGTCGCCGTTACCCTTGTCCTTCGATGCTCGGGGTTTTGCCTTCGCCATAACCTTCTACTGTGAGAGAAGCCAACGGATCGTCTTGATCCGACCGGCGCCGCGGCCGGCGTTGATCGCCGCCATGATCTGCGGCCCCATGAGCTGCAGCTCGGTCATCCAGGGGCTCGTCGCGACCCGCACGAACAGCGTGCCGTCGGGGGTCACACTCTCGGGTGCCGTGACGCGGGCGATCTGCGGACCGACCAACCGGGGCCAGTCGGGAATGACCTGCGCCTGCGCCAGCCGCGTGGCGAGCCCCGACTTGGCGAGGTAGCTGCGCAGGGCTTCACCCACCGCGGTCGGCCGTTTCCCCCTGCTTCCCCCGCGCTCGGCCATCGGGTTGCCCCCCCTTACAAGAAGCGCCACGGGGCACCCCGTGGCGCAGCGCGGCGGCGCCGCGAGAGCCTCAGATAACCCACTAAAAATACTCAGAAGTTATTGTCGTGGCAAGACTTACTCTCACCGGCCGCGGAAGCGCGGGGGCCGCTTCTCGAGGAACGCCGTCAGTCCTTCCTTCATGTCCTCGGTCGCCGCCAGGAGCCCGAAGTGATTGGCTTCGAGCAGCAGTCCCTCATCGAGGGTCATCTCCAGCCCCTGGTCCACGGCTTCCAGGGCGAGGCGCACCGCCAGCGGGCCCATGGCGAGGATACCCCGCAGCGTCTGCTCCGCCGCCGCGAGCAGGTCGCCCGCCGGGACAACCTGGTTGACGAGGCCGATGCGATAGGCCTCCTGAGCGTCGATCATGTCGCCCGTGAGGATCAGGCGGAGCGCGTTGCCTTTGCCGACCAGCCGGGGCAGCCGCTGCGTGCCCCCATAGCCCGGGGCGATGCCGAGCTTGACCTCGGGCTGGCCGAACTTGGCGGCGTCGCTCGCGATCCGCAGGTGGCACGCCATGGCGAGCTCGCAGCCGCCGCCCAGCGCATAGCCGTTCACCGCCGCGATCACCGGCTTGCCGCAGGTCTCGAGCCGCCGCAGCATCGCCTGGCCGCGCAGCGCCCGTGCCTTCCCGTCGAACGGCCCTTGTTTCGCGAGGTCAGCGATGTCCGCCCCGGCCACGAACGCCTTCTGCCCGGCCCCCGAGAGGATCGCCCCTTTGATCGCGTCCTCGGTGGCCACGCGCTCGGCCGCGTCGGCCAGCTCGTCCACCACCTGGTCGTTCAGGGCGTTCAGCTTGTCGGGGCGGTTGATGGTGATGAAGGCGATGGCGTCGCGGAGGTCGAAGAGGAGGGTTTGGTAGACCATGCCGAAATGGTACCACGAAAACGCGGAAGGTGGAACTCGGAACGCGGAACAGGGGGCCCGAGGGCCGTGTGCCTGTTCCGCCTTCCGCGTTCCGACTTCCGCGTTCGGTCGGTCGCGTCCCTACCGGACCAACACGCTCCCCGACCCGCTCTTTCCTTCGCTCGACGCGGTCACCAGCGCAAACCCGGCGCCGACTGCGCGGACGAGCACGGTCTGGCCGAATGCGCCCTCGATACGAGCCACTGAGGAGTCGCTCACCGTCCACGACACGGCCCGGCCGGAGAGGATGTTTCCGTTGGCGTCTCGGAGGGTCGCGAAGAAGCTGGCGCTGTCACCCGCAGCGACGGTGTCGGCCGACGGTGTGACCTCCACGGTCGCGACGGAATCGCCGGGGGGTGGGGGCGGTGGCAACGAGTCGACCACGAGCAGCGCGGTGCCGCTCTTTCCATGGCTCCTGGCCGTGACCGTGGTGCTGCCACGCCGCAGGGCGCGCAGAATGACCGACTGCCCGAACTCGCCCTCGATGCGCGCGACGGTCGGATCCGCCACGCTCCACCTCACGTTGGCGTCCCTCGCGGGAGTCCCCGCAGCGTCACGCAGATCGGCGAAGAACCCGGCGCTGTCGCCTACGGCGACGGTGGCGGACTCGGGTGAGACCGTCAGCGACGCGACGGGCCCCGGCTTGCGGCCTGGTATTGAGTCTCCCGAGGAGTCGACCGCTGCCGCGAGCCCGAGCGGGCGCCCGGCCCCGTCCCGTTCGCTGCAGGCGGCGACCGCGAGCGCAGTGGCCGCGAGCGCGGCCGTCAGAACCCCTTTCATGCGATGCCTCCGTGAGTGTGTCCAGACTGGATACCCAGGGCTGCTGGTGTCGCGTCACATCAGTCGGCGACCAGTTCACCGTCACTCGCGGTCCGACCTTCCATTTACACTCCGCATTCCGCACTCCACATTCCGCATTGCTATGACCGTCCAAGCCATCGCGTGGTCGCCGTCGGGCGCCGTGCGGATCGTGGACCAGCGCGCGCTGCCCGAGGCGAAGATCGAGCGCGACCTGGAGAGCGGGGAGGCCGTGGCGGATGCGATCCGCACGCTGCAGCTGCGTGGCGCGCCGCTCATCGGGATCGCGGCGGCGATGGGTCTCGTCGCGGGCATGCGGGAGCTGCGGGCGGCGCCGCGCGACCGCTTTCTCGCCCGGCTCGACGAGTTGGCGCGGCTGCTCGGGGCGACGCGGCCCACCGCCGTGAACTTGCGCTGGGCGCTCGACCGCATGGCGCGTGTCGCGGCGGAGACGCCGGACAGTTGGGGGGGCTCGGGCGTCTGGGAGCGGCTCCAGGCCGAGGCGACGGCCATCTGGGAAGAAGACCGCGCCATGTGTCGGCGGATCGGGGAGGCGGGGCTGCCGCTCATCCCGGACGGCGCCAAGGTGCTCACCCATTGCAACGCGGGTGCGCTCGCGACCGGCGGGATCGGAACCGCGCTCGCGCCCCTCTATCTCGCCCACGAAGCCGGGCGACGCCTGCACGTCTTCGTCGACGAAACGCGGCCGGTGCTTCAGGGCGCCCGGCTCACGGCCTGGGAGCTCGGGCATGCCGGGATTCCGTGCACCGTGATTGCCGACGCCGTCGCGGGCTCGTTGATGCGCCAGGCGCAGGTGGACCTCGTGATCGTCGGCGCCGACCGCATCGCGGCGAACGGCGACTTCGCCAACAAGATCGGCACGTACCCGCTGGCCGTGCTCGCGCTGCATCACGGCGTGCCGTTCTACTGCGCGGCGCCCTCAACGACCATCGATCGGGCGCTCGCCGACGGGGACGGAATACCGATCGAGCAGCGCAGCCCGGACGAGGTAAAGACGATCGCGGGGCGGCGCATCGCGCCGGCGACCGCTGCCGCGCTCAATCCCGCCTTCGACGTCACGCCGGCGCGCTACGTGACCGGGTTCGTGACCGACCGTGGCCTCGAGAAGCCGCCGTTCGGGGATGGAAGCGCGGGGAGCCACCGCCCGTGACAGGCCCGCTTGTCGCCGTTGTGGGAGGCGGCACCTGCACGCCGCAGGAGGCCGCGTGGGCGACCGCCGTCGGGCGTCTGATCGCCGAGCGGGGCGCGGTGCTGCTGTGCGGCGGGCTGGGCGGCGTGATGGCGGCCGCGGCGCGGGGCGCGAAGCAGGCCGGCGGGCTCACGGTCGGCATCCTGCCCGGGAATGATCCGCGCGAAGCGAACGCCGACATCGACGTCGCGCTCGCGACGGGGATGGGTGAGATGCGTAACGCACTGATCGTGCGCGCGGCGAGCGCCGTGATCGCGATCGGTGGCGGCTGGGGCACGCTCTCGGAAATCGCCATGGCGCGGCGCATTGAAACCCCCGTCGTGGGCCTTCATGATTCCTTCACGGCGGGCGTGGATATTCCGCGGGTGGAGCAGCCGGACGAGGCGGTGCGGTGGGCGTTGGACCACGCGCGACACCGGGAGGTATAATTCGGGACCTATGAACGCGGGAACCAAGTTCGCCATCGGCGCGGTCCTGATCGTCGGCTCGGTCGGCTACCTCATGGCGTCAGGCGTGAAGCAGACGGGCCAGTACTTCCTGACGCCCACGGAGCTCACGCAGAAAATCGCGGTCGATCCTTCCTTCTATGACGTCGGCATGAAAGTCGGCGCTCGCGTCGTGCCCGGTACCGTGTCCAAGGACGTCGCCACCCAGACGCTGCGCTTCCAGGTGACCGACGGCAGCGCGCGCTATCCAGTCGTCTTCCATGGCCTGCCGCCCGATACCTTCAACGACAGCGTGGAAGTCGTGGTCGAGGGCCGGCTCAAGCGGGACGGCGTGATCCACGCGACCAACGTGCTCGCGAAGTGCGGGTCGCGCTACGAAGCGGTTCCGAAAGCCTAGATGACGCTGCTCGGCAACCTGGCGCTGTGGCTCGCCTTGCTCGTGGGCATCTGGGGCGCCCTGGCGGGGTTCGTGGGCGGGCTCAAGGATCGTCCCGACCTCGCCCGCAGCGCCCGCCACGCCGTCTTCGCGATGTGCGCGGCACTGCTCGTCGCCGTCGTCTCGCTCGAGTGGGCGCTGTTCCAGCACGACTTCAACGTCGAGTATGTCGCCGCGTACACCAGCCGTAATCTGCCGGTCTTCTACACCTGGTCGGCACTGTACGCGGGCCAAAAGGGAAGCCTGCTGTTTTGGGCTACCGTGTTATCGGTGTTCGGATCGCTGGCGCTGGTGCTCACGCCGCGCCATCATCGCGCCCTGCTTCCCCATGTCGCCGGCGTGGTGTCGCTCGTCGCCGCCTTCTTCATTTCGGTCATGCTGTTCGGGCAGGCGAACCCGTTCCAGCGACTGCCGTACACACCGCTGGATGGGAACGGCCTCAACCCGCAGCTCCAGAACCCCGGCATGGTGTTCCACCCGCCGATGCTGTACCTCGGCTATATCTCGATCACTATCCCGTTCGCCTTCGCGATCGCCGCACTCTTGTCGAAGCGGCTCGACACCGACTGGCTCGTCGCGATTCGCAAGTGGACGTTGTTGTCGTGGCTGTTTCTTTCGATCGGGATCTGCCTCGGCATGTGGTGGGCCTACGTCGAGCTGGGGTGGGGCGGGTACTGGGCGTGGGATCCGGTGGAGAACGCATCGCTCCTGCCGTGGCTCACGATGACCGCGTTCCTCCACTCGGTGATGATTCAGGAAAAGCGCGGGATGTTGAAGAAGTGGAACCTCGCCCTGATCATCGGGTCGTGGCTGTTGTCGATCTTCGGCACGTTCATCACGCGCTCCGGCGTGATCTCGAGTGTGCACTCGTTCACCCAATCGAGCGTCGGATACTTCTTTCTCGCGTTCCTGATCGTGATGGGGACTGCGAGCTTCGTGCTGTACACGAACCGGCTGCCGCTGCTCTCCGCCGAGGCGCAACTCGAGTCGATGGTGAGCCGCGAGGCGAGTTTCCTCTTCAACAACCTGCTGTTCATCGGGATCGCCTTCTCCGTGCTGTGGGGTACCTTGTTCCCGATTTTGTCCGAGCTGGTTCAGGGGACCAAGGTCACCGTCGGACCGCCCTTCTTCAATCAGGTGAACATCCCGCTGGGACTCGCGCTGCTCGCGCTCACCGGCATCGGGCCGCTCATCGCTTGGCGTCGGGCGTCGGTTCCCAACTTGCAGCGCCAGTTCGCGGTCCCGGGCACGGTCGGGGTGTTCACCGCGTTGATTCTGCTGGTCGCGGGCATGCGCGACTTCTACGCCCTCATGGCGATCGGGCTCGGCGGGTTCGTTGTGGGGACCGTGGTGCAGGAGTTCGCCCGCGGGGCGCGCGCCCGGCACCGCCAGTACGGGGAGGGGTACGCGCTGGCGCTCGGCCGGCTGATCGCCCGCAACCGCCGGCGCTACGGCGGCTACATCGTGCACACTGGCATCGTCATCCTGTTCGTCGCCTTCGCCGGCATGGCGTTCAAGACCGAGACCGAGGCCAGTCTGCGGCCTGGCGAGTCCGCCTCGATCCGCAGCCCGTACGGCTGGACCTACCGGCTCACCCATCTCGGGATCTCCCAGTATGACGCGCTCAACCGACAGGTCACCGCCGCCACGCTCGAGGTGAGCCGCGACGACAAGCGGCTTGGCGTGCTCACCACGGAGAAACGCCAACACGTCGATGCTTTTGGCCGGCCGACGTTCCAGCCCTCCACCGAGGTCGGCATCCGGAGCGATTTACGCGAGGATCTCTACGTCGTGCTCGGTGGCGTGGTGAACGGCACCGAGCAGGCCGTGTTCCGGTTCACCATCAACCCGCTCGTATGGTGGGTGTGGTACGGTGGGATGATTGTCGCGCTTGGAGGGCTGATCGTCATGTGGCCGGGAGGCTCGCCGGCGGCGAAGCGGGCGCAAGCCGGGTATGCGGTGCGGTTGGTGGGGGAAAAACCGTGAACCGACGCCATGACGCCACGTTGCACGTTGATCGGCGCGAGTTCTTGGCGCTCGGTGCGGGAAGTTTTCTTGGCGTCGTGGCGTCGTGGCGTCCTGCAACGCTTCAAGGACCGGATTCGCTCCCGGGCACCGGACCCGCGGGCCGCCTCTGGGACCCGGCGCGTGCGGGGAGGCCCCTCGAGCCCGTCAACGCCGCCGACAATGACGCCGCCATCCAGGCGATCGAGAAGCAGCTCCACTGCACGTGCGGTTGCAATCTCGACGTGTACACCTGCCGGACCACGGACTTCACCTGCACGGTCAGCCCAGCGATGCACCAACACGTGGTCAGGCTGGCGGAGCGGGGAATGACCGGGCAGCAGATCATCGACCAGTTCGTGCGCGAGCACGGCGTCGCGATTCTCATGGCGCCGCCCAAGCGTGGGTTCAATTTGGCGGGCTACTTCTTGCCCTCCGTGCTCATTGTCGCAGCGGGACTGGTCCTGACGCTCGTCTTGCGCCGCTGGGCGCGGACCGCGGCGCCGGACCGGCTCCCCGCCGGGCCCGTCGCGCCAGCTGGCACGTCCGAAGAGCTCGAGCGGCTGCGCGGCGAGCTCGATCGGCTGTCGGTCTAACCGGCATGCTCGAGTTGATCACCGGGATCCTGCTCGCTGCAGGGGCCGTGTACTTCGTCCTGCGGCCGATCCTGCACCCGGAACTTCCGGAGTTGGGGAAGGAGGACGAGGGCGGGCTGGAGGAAGGGGAGGATCCCGAGGATGATCTGTCGCCCCGCGCCGTCGCGCTGCGCGCCCTGAAGGAGATCGAGTTCGATCGCGCGACGGGGAAGCTGTCGGACGCCGATTACGATACGCTGAAAACCAAATACACTACCGAAGCCCTAGCCGCCCTCCGGCTCGAACAGCCGGGAAGCGAGAAACGGGAAGCGAGAAACGTGGCTGCACCGCCGTTTCCCGTTTCCCGTGTCCCGTTTCCCGTCTGTCCCACCCACGGTCCCCGTCCCGAATCGGACGCACAGTTCTGTTCGGATTGCGGGCGCCGTCTCGCGACCGCGCCCGGCTTTTGCGCGCGGTGCGGCACGGCGCTCGAGTCTGACGCCCACTACTGCCATTCGTGCGGGGCGCGCGTCGCCGCTTGAGGCAGCGTCCTTGACGGCGGGACGTCCGCCATCCTAGACTGCGTACCAGAAAGTTGGGACTCCAAGCCCCGTTGCGCCCGCATGCGGCTCAGCGGGGCGTTTCTTTATCCAGAGCTTGGGGGCTCATGTCGCCCAACGCGCCGCTCCAACTCACGCACTCCCGGATCAAGCTGCTGATCGCGGACGACCGCTGGGTCGTCCGTGAAGGCCTGAAGCGCATGATCGCACAATGCGCTGACATGAAGGTCGTCGGCGAGGCGGCAACACCGGACGACGTGCTCGAGCGGCTGCAACCTACTGAAGTCGACGTGATACTGCTCGATGCGTGGCTCGGCGGCCCCAAGACGCGGGGACTCATCCGCGAGGTACGGCGCCGCCACGCCCGGTGCCGCGTGCTCGTGTTGAACGTGCACGGGCGGGATCCGAATGCCCTGCGCCTGCTGGGGACGGGCGCCGCCGGATACCTCGGCAAGGATCATTCGCGTGAGCAACTGATTGACGCGATTCGGCAGGTCGTGCGCGGCGCATCGTACGTGAGCCCGTCGCTCGCCAGCCGGCTCATCTCCGACTGGAGAGGCGGCGGGAGAAGGCCGCAGCATGCGATGCTCTCAGACCGAGAGTACCAGGTGCTATGCAGGTTCAGCTCCGGAATCCCGTTCAAGAAACAAATCGCGGCCGAGCTCGGCGTGAGCCCCAAAACGGTGAGCACGTACCGGAGGCGGATCCTCGACAAGCTCAAGCTGAAGACCAACGCGGAGATCATCCGGTACGCGATCGAACGCCGCCTCGTGCGCCGCTTAGCGGCGGCGCCGCCACGGCGTCAGAAAAATCCTACAGATCAGTCGGCCGGACTCTGACGAACCCCGTCGGACTTGTTCCGGCGCCCATACGCTGCGAATCGCGTCGCGGTTCCGGGCCTCGGCCTCACAACGATGCGCGCGCGCGTCGCTGCACTCCCACGACGTAGCGACGCAGCATCGCGGCACCCACCTTGCCACCAACCGGGAACGTCCCAGCTCACTCGAGTCCGTGACTCGAGGAAGGAGGCGTACCGCAATGACAATTCGACTGAATACGGCGCTCGGCCCCGGCCTGCTCGTGGCCGCAACGCTCACGCTCGGGTGCTCCGAGCGCCACGCGCCGCTGGCGGGGGTGCTGGCAGACGTCAGCACTTCGTCCGCCAGCCAGGCGACAAGCTACAGCGGTCGCGCCACGGTGCTGCAGGCCGCAGTGCTCGGTCTCTCACCCGTGGTGCTGGCCGATGCCGGCCCCCTGCCGCCGTCGGGTGGTGCGGAGGAAGCGTCGCTTCTGAACGCGAGCGTGCCTGGCCTACTGACGGCGGAGGTGTTGCACGCGTCCACCGTGGGTCAGGGCAACGCGAGCCGCTCCGAAGCGTCGGTGGCCGAACTTTCGCTGACGGTTGCCGGCAATACGATTTCGGCCGGCCTGCTCCAGGCGCGCGCCTCTGCCGTTTGCGGCGACGGCGGGGCGACGGCGACCGGTTCCTCGAACATCACCGCGCTCTCCGTGAATGGCCAAACCGTCACGATCTCGGGTACGCCCAACCAGAGAGTGCCGCTGCTCGTCGGCGAAGTGATCATCAACGAGCAAACGAGCAAGGGGGCGGGCGACATCACTGTCAACGCGCTCCATATCGAGGTACCTGGGGTCGCGGACGTGATCGTATCCTCGGCGCATGCCGATATCACCTGCCAACCGGCTCCGCCTCCCCCCGTTTGCGCCGGGGCGGATTTCGCCACCGGCGGCGGGTGGATCACAGGCACGCCCTCCGGCGCCAAGGCCAACTTTGGTGCCGCTGGCGGGATCAAGCAGGGGCAGTTCTGGGGCCATCTGACCTACATCGACCACGGCCCCGACGGGCCGCGGGTCAAAGGCACCGGCGTCACCGTCTACAAGGTGGTGAACCCGACCACGCGCCATATCGAGGGTACGGCTCAAGTGAATGGCCAGGACGGGTTCACGTATCAGGTGGACGTCGCAGACAACGGCGAGCCCGGACGCAGCGACACCTTCACGCTCCAGCTGTCTGGCGGCTACGGCGCCTCGGGCACCCTGGCGGGTGGCAACATCCAGTTGCACGTACCGAGTTGCCAGTAACGCGCACCACTCGGTGCGGGCGGGCGATCCCCTGTCGGGGTCGTCCGCCCCAGCGAGGGTTGTCAGTCCCGCTAGTTGGGCCTGGCCGCGTTCAGGATCGCCGTCGCCCGCTCGAATTGCTTCGCTGCCGTTTCCACGGCCGGATCGGATGCCGCCGCGATCCGGTAGAGTCCCTCTTCTCCCCACTTGGCCAGGGCGACCGAGCGCACCAGCAGCCGCTGCAGCTGGTCGCCCGCGTCCGCCGGGATGGCAACCCCCTGAGCCGCGGCGAACGTACGGAAGGTCTCCTGCGCCGTGGCCGGCAGCACCGGGTGCGCGGCCAACGAATCGAGGACCGGGAGCGAGGCGCCGGCAGCGGCGACGTAGCCGCCCACCCACTTGAGGGGGAGGTCATCCTCGCGCGCGCGCTCGAGCCACAGGGGCGCCGGATCGGGCTCCGGCAAGACGACGTCGGGATAGATCCCACCACCGCCGTACACGGTTCGCCCGCCGTCCGTCTTGCACGAGGGACGACCCGCCGTGTCGCGCTCCGCGCGCGCGAGACGGAAGTAGTCGCGACGCGTGATACCGCGGTACTGGCGCTGGATGACTCGCCCGCACGGCGTGGTGACGTGACCGACCACCAGCATCATCAGCGAGCCGTCCGCCAGGGGAAGGCCGCGCATCAACAGCGCCTTGCCGAAGCTCGGGCGTCCCACGATGACGGCCCGGTCGTGATCCTGGAGTGCGCCGGCCACGAGCTCCGACGCGCTCGCGGTGCCGGCGTTGATCAGCACGACGAGGGGGTACCGCTTCTCGTGGCTCCAGAACGACCGGCTCACGCGCACCGTGTCCTTCTCACCCTCGACCTTCTTGCGGGTTTGCTCTGTGTACACGATCGCGCCCTTCGGTAGGAACTCGCCCGCCACCCTGGCCGCCTCGGCGACGCTGCCACCGCCGTTGTCGCGGAGGTCCAGCACCAGTCGCTTCATGTCGCGTCCTTCGAGGCGGCCGAGCGCCGCATGAAGGTCGTCGGCAGCCTTCTCGTTCGCGAATGTCGTGAGGCGGATGTAGCCCACCTGCGGATGCAGCATGAACGCGGCGGGTACCGCGGTCGCCTCCTCCGTCCGCTCCCGCGCCACGCGGCGCTCGACCGTGACGATCGACCCGTCCAGGCGGCGACGTTGCAGGCTGAGCTTGGTGGTGGACCCCTTCGGGCCCGCCAGGCTGATGTCGAGCTCTTCGGCGCTCTCGGCCCGGACAGGCTGCGAATCGACGGCCACTAGCTCGTCGCCCGGCAGGATATCCAGGGTCGCTGCCTCCGAGCCAGGCGCCAGGCTCACCACCACCGGTGAGCCACCGTAGAAGGCGAACGTGATCGGCACCGGGTAGAGCTTCCCCGCACGCATGGCCGTCTCCTTCTCGGGGGCGAGGCGCGTCGCCGGGAGCACGTACGAGTGGGGGTCGGCAGCGTGCACCATCCCCGTGACCGCGGCCATGAAGAGGTCGTGCGTATCGATCGAGTCGGGATGGTTCACGCGGATCTGGTTCAGGACCTGGCTGAACATCTGCAGGTCCTCGTACGCGGTCCGTTTGCGGATCGGACTCGCCGGCCCCTCCTGCGCCTGGGCCACGCCGGCGATCAGCGCCAGCCCGAGCAGTGCGCCTCTCACGGACGCTCCCCGGCCACCGGGCCCAGCGCCGCGAGGCGCTGCTTCACGTCGGGCACGCGAACGTCCCGGCTGCTGGTGTGTGCGAGGTAGCCGCGATAATCGTCCGCGGCCTCTGCGGGCTTGCCCAGCATTTCCGCAACGCGACCGAGCAGGTAATACGGGCCGGGGTAGAACGGCTCGAGGTCGACCGCCTTTCGAAGCTGCACGGCAGCGTCGGCCGCACGCCCGATTTGTGCCAGCGTCTGACCGTAGGTGGCGCGCACCCAAGGATCGTCGGGCTTGACCTGGACGGCGAGGTCCATCTCGCTGAGCGCGCTGGTCGTGTCGCCCGCGGCCAAGGCGACGGAGCCGAGCCGGATGTGGGCGGGGTAATAGCTGAGGTCCTCCTGCAGCGCCCGCCCGTACGCTTCACGCGCCGGCTCGAATTGGGCCTTGAGCTCGTAGGTGAGACCGATGCAGTGCTCGAGCAACGCTTTGGACTCGTACACAAAGACGAACGCCTTCTGGTCTCGCTTGCGCAGCTTTTCCAGGCCCTGGGCCAGCTCCGCACGCGTACTGTCCTCGTTGCCGAGCATGTGGAACGCCCGCGCTCGCTCCACGTGGATCCAGGCCTCGTCGTCCGGCTCCTGCGGAATGGCCTTGCGGTACAGCTCCAGCGCGTCGGGCACGCGGCCCTCGCTCATGGCCATCGAGGCCCTCACGCGCTCCCTCGCGTCGTTCCGCAGGTAGTGCTCCATGTAATACTCGAACCCTACGGATGAAGCCGCGTCGAGCTGTTGTCCGTTCTGCTGCAGCATCTCCTGAAACAGGGCCCGCAGGTAGACCACGATCAGCTGTTTGTCGAGATCGCGGTTCAAGAACGGGTCGAGCGTCAGTGCCCGTAGCTCGAGGGAGTCAATGCGGCGGGCCTCCTTGGACTCGAGGAAGCGGCGGTTGCCTCTCATGTAGCCCACGAGGAGCCGCGGGTCCGCCATCAGCAGGGCGACCCGTCGGGCGTAGACCGGCTGCGCCCACGCGGGGTCGAGCCGCGTCGCCCAGTAAAACGCGTCGGCTGCCCTTTGCGGATCCCGCTCGATCTTGCGCATGCCGAACTCGTAGTAGGCCGGCGCGAAGTTCGTATCCGCTCCCTCTTCCAGATTGGGACGCTTGGGCACCTTGCCGCCCTGTGCCTGCAGGGCCGCCGGGGGGAGAGTGGCCAGGATTGAGGCGACGAGAGAAGCCAGGAGGACGGCACGCATGGTTTGCTCCTGTGCGAATGTCCAGTGCGAACATATCGCGAGTGCGGGACTGTCACAACGTGCTCTCGTCTTAACAATGTCGCCGCCCCGCCGTCCCTACCGCTCGGAGTCGAGGTCAACCGTCAAGACTTCTTGAGGAGAGGTGGCATATGCGAAGGGCGATTCGTCTCGTGATAGCGGCGGCCGTGGCTGGGCTCGCCGCCTGCGGCGAGGGCACGGCGCCCGCGTCCGGGCAGGCTGACGTGGTCGCCGCCGAAGCGGACCAGCTGGGCGCCATGGTGGACACCGATTTCGGCGCCGCGGGCGCGGCGGCGACGGCGGCGCCCACAACCAGTAGCTCCGGCGTCCTCGCTGCGCCGACCGCCACCGCCGGCGATACGGCCCCTACGTTTTGGGGTCGGCTGCGCGTCGTGCCCGGTGGCCCGCGGCCGGTGTACCATCGCGACGTGACGATTCAAGGCGACACGGCCCGCGTGGAGCACGACGTCACATTCCAAGGCGTGTTCCTGGTTGATACGTCCGCCGACGGCCTTTTCAACCCGACCGCCCAACCGCTGGCCGACCGCATGACGCAGCGCGCCGTGCTGGTGCGCGACCGGTCGGAAAGCCGCGGATGGCGTGCCGTCGAGCTCTCGCCGCAGAATTGGACCGTGGTGGATGCGAGCCGGCAGACGGTCACGGTCACCGACGTAAGGGTTTATCGCAACGACACGCTGCTCATCGAGGTCACCGATCCCAGCGCCCTGTTCGACGTAGCCAACCGCATCCCCCGGTTCCATCTGGATGATACGGTGAAAGTCGTAGCGGCCGTGACGAACACGACGGGCTCGGGGTTCACGCCCGCGAGCTTCGTGTTCCTGCACGTGCGCCATGCCGACAGGCTGGGGACGAGCTGGCGCCGCATACCCATGACCGACAACGGTGACGGCACCTACCAGCGCACCTGGATCGCGCGCCGCACCGGTATCGATCGATTCGTGGTGGACGCCCTCGACTCGGCCACGCTGTTGCTCGGCACGGGGGACAACTACCGGACGAACGAGGTGGGGATTCCGTAGCGAAGTTCGTGTTTGCCGACAACACGGCGTTCAACGTCCTGGCGGGGCTGAATTTCCCGCTCTAGCTAGAACTCGAAGCGCTCCATCCGCCGGAGGCCGATCCAGAGCGGGACCGCCGTGGCCCC
>Ga0209805_1000054_pt1 | contig 59898 bp, 34 predicted proteins | sample GraSoiAngelo_148_FD_185905 | JGI IMG/M metagenome (GOLD analysis project Ga0209805, IMG submission 185905) | Grasslands soil microbial communities from the Angelo Coastal Reserve, California, USA - 14_1009_09_20cm (SPAdes) (version 2) | ecosystem: Environmental > Terrestrial > Soil > Grasslands ...
GCGTGGGAGCCAGGACATGAATGATGATCCACGCGGACACGTACGCCAGCCCGCAGACCACGAAAATCGGAGCGTAGTTGTTGCCGTTGTGATCGAGGATGCGGCCGGTGGCCCGCTGAAACAGCCACCCACCGAGGGCGCCCGCAAAGCCCCCGATGCCGATGACGGAGGCGACCGCGCGGCGGGGGAACATGTCGCTCGCGAGCGTATAGATGTTGGCCGACCAGCCCTGATGCGCGGCCGCCGCCACGCTCACGAGCGCCACCGCGATCCAGAGACTCCCGGCGCGTGACGCGAGCGCCGTCGGCACGATCGCGAGTGCCATGCCCAAGAGCGCGGTCTTGCGGGCCCGGTTCACCGTCCATCCCCGCTTCATCAGGGCTCCCGACAGCCAGCCACCGGCGACGGAGCCGGCGTCGGCCACGACGTACACGACGACCAGCGGCAGGGCCAGCTGCGACAGCTTGATGCCATAGTCCGCGTCGAGAAACTTCGGCAGCCAGTACAGATAAAACCACCAGATCGGATCCGTCATGAACTTGCCGACGACGACCGCCCACGTCTGGCGTTGCGCCAGCAGCCGGAGCCAGGGGATGTGCGCCGCTGCTGGCTCCGGCGCGTCGCCGCGAATGTGTCCGAGCTCGGCAGCGGAGAGGCGGGGTTGGGCCTCCGGGCTGCGGTACAGCGCCAGCCAGAGCGCGAGCCAAAGGAACCCCAGGCCGCCGGTGGCGACAAACGCCCAGCGCCACCCGAACGTCAACGCGATCCAGGGCACGACGAGCGGCGTCACGATCGCTCCCGTGTTGGTGCCCGCGTTGAAGATCCCGGTGGCGAGCGCCCGCTCGTTTTTCGGGAACCATTCCGCCACGGCCTTGATCGCGCCCGGGAAGTTGGCGGATTCGCCCAGCCCCAGCAGTGCCCGCGCGGCCGAGAACCCCGCCGTGGTACGGGCGACGGCGTGGCCCATCGCCGCGACGCTCCAGGCGACGACCGCCACGGCGAACCCGCGCCGCACCCCTACCCGGTCGAGCCACCGTCCGACCACGAGGAAGCCGACCGCGTACAAGGCGGTGAACCAGGAGACGACGTCGCCGTAGCCCGTCTCGGACCAGTGCAGCTCGCGCTGCAGCGTGGGCGCGAGGATGCCGAGCACCTGCCGATCGATGTAGTTGACGGTCGTGACGACGAACAGGAGGGCGCAGACAGTCCAGCGGTAGCCGAGCCTCCTCACCTCACGAAGTCCTGGTAGTACGTCTCGATCTGCGCGGGCGTGGCCGTGCCCGAGAGGATCAGAACACGGTGGCGGAACGTGGTGGACTCCCCGGACGCGAGCCGGAAGTTCAACTGCTCCTTCCCGTTGCTGAATATGTTCAGGCCCAGCGGATTGGCCGCGAACAGGCCGTATCCTCTCGCGTGCCAATAGGTGGGGAAGCCGACGTTCTTCGGATGGTCCAGCATGGCGAGCGTCACCGGCTCGCCCGCGACGACGCCGGTCAGCATGGTCCAGCGGCCCCGCGTGCCCCACACCGAGTCGCCCTCGACGCCCTCCGAGCTGCGGTAGTGGCCCGTCACGCCGGTGTTGTCGAGCCGCGGCACGGTGGTCGAGTGCCCGCCGGCGTCGGTGAACACTTCGGGCGTGGTTGACGGCTGCTCGAGCGCGCGCGCCACGCGCATGCCGATCAGTCCCTCTTTGTTGTCGACGAACGTCACGGGACCGTCCAGGGCCGTGAGCGTCGTGATGCGATCGACCGCGCGCAATCCGGCGGCGGCGCGGAACACGAAGCGCGTGTCCTCGCGCAACAGGGCTTTCCCCTGCGCGTCCACCCACTCCGCCGTGACCTCGAGCGCGCCCTCGGCCGACCCGCTCTCGACGTGGCGCACGGCCCGATGCACGATCGTGCCCATCTTGGCCGCGCGGTCGGCGGGAATCGCATCCGAGTTGTTCCAGAAGTCGAGCCCGTTCACGTCTCCGTGGTCGAACCACAGGCCGACCTGGTGCGGGTGGTCCACGCGCTCGCCCGGCCGCGGCTCGAGCGGCCAGCCGCGCGTCACCACCGCCCCGGACGCCGCCCGCAGCGGGTAGAGCGTCGGCTTCTTGAGGGTGGTGGGATAGATGTAAGAGGTGAACGGTTTCCCATCGACCAGGACGTCGACACGACGCAACTCCTCGTGCGGCACCACGTCCACCCGAGGCTCGGTCTGCGTTCCCCCTCTCCGCATGGCGGAGAGGGGGTCAGGGGGTGAGGACCCCGGGGCAAGAACCCCCAGACTCACGAGCAGCCATGACTTGCGCATTTCTCAGCCCATTACCACGTCGCGCTTGGCGTCGTCGAACATGACCTTCCGGCCGCTGTGCATCGCCGCGACCGTCATACACAGCGCGACGGAATGGCTGTAGCCCGCATCGATGCTCGCGTTCGGCTGCTTGCGGCTGCGCACGCACTCCATCCAGTTCCGGATGTTGGCGGTGGTGGACGAGTCGGCCCCCGTGTTCGCCGCGGTTTCCGCGGGCGCGACCTCCGAGAGCTTCATGGCGGCCAACTGGTTGGCCTTCATCCCCATCTCCGCCGCGGAGCGCTCGTTGAGGCCGCCGGTGGGCGTGATCTCGTTGGTGTCGAGGTTGAGCATTCCGGCGTTCGAGTAGTACAGCTCTTTCGTGCCCCCCGCCGAATTGGTCATGCGGGACGAGTACACGACCTGGAAGCCCTTCGAGGGATCGTCCAGCGGGCCGTAGTCGAACACGATCGTGGCGGTGTCCCAGCTCTTGCGCCCGTCTTTCCAGAGGTACACACCGCCGTTGGCCACGACCGAGCGGGGGCGAGGCAGCCCCGTGAACCAGTGCACCGTGTCGATCTGGTGCACCATCCACTGGTCGGGGATGCCCGACGAGTACGGCCAGAACAGGCGGTATTCGAGATACTTGCGCGGGTCCCACGCCTCGTACGGCAGGTTGCAGAGAAAGCGCTTCCAGTCGGTGTCCTGCTCCTTGAGCGCGGCGACGAGCTGGGGGCGACGCCACCGCCCCGGCTGGTTCACGTTCCAGGTCATCTCGGCCATGACGACGTCGCCGAACTTCCCCGAGCGGATGTATTCGTTGGCCATCTGGTAATTCGTGGCGCTGCGCCGCTGGGTGCCGATCTGCACCACGCGGTCCGACTTCTTGACCGCGTCACGGATCGCGATGGCGTCCTCGATGCGATGGGCGAGCGGCTTCTCGATGTACGCGTCCTGTCCCGCCTGCATCGCCTCGACGCCGTGATAGGCGTGCTGGAAGTCCGCGGTCGAGATGACGACCGCGTCGGTGGCCCGCGCCGCATACATCTCCTCGTTGTTGCGGAACGCGCGCGGCTTGGTCCCCATCACTTTTTCGATCCCGGCCACGCCCTCGTCGCGGCGCCGGCTCCAAATGTCGGACACGGCGACGATCTCGAAATTGAGCTGCTTGCCGAGCTGGCCGTACGCGGGGAGGTGTGCCTGCCGGAAGCGGTCGGAGAAGCCCACGATGCCGACCCGCACGCGATCGTTGGCGCCGAGGATCTTCGCGTAGCGCGCGGCCGGGAGAGCGGCGGCCGCGGCACCGACGACCTTTACAAACTCCCGGCGAGGCAGCCTTCTCGTGTGCTTCGACATGTGTCGTCTCCTTGTTTCGGTGCTCAAAAAGCGTGGACGGTCGGGCCAGCGGCGAGACCGGCCAGCGCGCCGCGCATGTAGGCGAACGACTGTTTCATGCCCGGCAGCGGGGCATCGGCGTCGATCTCATACTCGAGGTTGACGTATCCACGATAGCCCATCGTGCCGAGCTGCCGGAAGATGCCCGCGATCGGGATCGCGCCCTCGCCGACGATGCACTGGCTGCCCTTGGCCGTGAGGTCGCGCAGGTCCTTCATGTGCATGTCGAGCAGCCGCGGGCCCGCATCGGCGACGGCGCGCACGACGTCGGTGCCGGTACGCACCGTGTGCCCCACGTCAATGCACAGGCCGATGCGGGCGTCAAGCTTCTTGACGTGCGGCAGCGCGTCGTACGGGGAAGGGAAGTGCTTGTCCTCCGGCCCGTGGTTGTGGATCGCGACCTTGATGTCGTACTGCTTGGCGAACCGCTCGATGCGCGGCAAGAGCTTCGGATCCGTATGGATCGCGATGAGCGGCATGCCGGCGGCCTTGGCGTAGGCGAAGTATTTCTCCACGCCGGGGTCGGTGTCGTCGTCGAACGTGATCACGCCGCCGCCCACGATCACGAGTCCGGCCGCCTCGATCTCCCGTCGTGCGGCGGCCAGCTGCTCCGGCGACAGCTCGAACGGCAGGTGCACGGACTTGAAGTTGACGTAGGCCGTCCCGAGCGCCTTCACCATCTCGACGGCCTTGTCGCGCGGGAAGTTGCGGAGGGAGTAGCTCGCCACCCCGAGGTTAATCGAGGTTGGTGGAGGTTGTGAAGGTTCTGGAGGTTGTGGAGGCAGTATCCTGGGCACACCCACGGCTACGCTGGCCATAGCCGCGACGCTCGTGCCCAGAAACTCGCGCCGCGGCACCGGAGCGTGGGACATGGTCAGTATCCCGGGTTTTGGGTGTAGCAGCAGGTCGTGCCGTCGATCTGCGTCCGCGGGATCGGCCGCAGCGCGTGGTACGGCTGGACGTTGGGTCCGCCGTCGGGGTTGTACGCTCTGACCCGCGACACCAGGGTGTGCGTCCGCACCAGATCGAACCACCGCTGCATCTCACCGGCCAGCTCGCGCGCCCGCTCGTTCAGAATTTCGCCGAGGGTGAGCTGGGCGAGGGTGAGGTCCATCTCCGCCTCGTGGCCCGGGATGGCGGCGCGGCGCCGCACGACGTTGATGTACGGGAGCGCGTCCGTCGCCTTCCCGTTCCGCAGCAGCGCCTCGGCCGCGATCAGGTACGTCTCGGCCAGCCGGGCGACGAAGAAGTCGCGCGAGCCGCGCTCGTCGTTCACGCTCAGCCGGAACGGGTCGTGGAACTTGTTCAGCGACGGGAAGATCCTGTTGCTGTACGTCCGCGGCGTGTAGACGCGGTACGGCCGGGCCGCCACCGCCGAGTCCGTCAGGACCGTGTCCGAGACGTAGACCGCGGTGTCGCCGAGGTGGAATTTCGGTGCGCCCGACACCGGGTCCTTCGGGATAGTCGCCGCGTTATTGGCGTACCACACGCGGGTGAACTGACTCTGGTAGCGCGAGTCCTTGGTGCGATCGTACAGGCCCAAGAAGAACGTGGTGGGCCGGAAGCGCTTGAACGGACGGCCGTTGGCGATATCGCGCTGCATGCCGGGCAGCACGTCGTACTCCATCAGGAAGTACAGATGCCCCTTGTTGCCGTTTCCGGTGGTCAGCGGATCGTTGGTGAACTGCACCGACCAGATGACTTCCGCGTTCTTCTCGTTGTTGAAGTCGAACACGTCGGCGAACCGCGGCAGCAGCGCATACTGGCCCGACTTGATCACCCGCTGTGCGTAGTCGGCTGCGTTGGCGAAGTCGCCCGCCTGCTGTTTGGCGGCTTCGTCGGCGGCTGAGTCCGGGTCGCGCTGCCAGGTCAGGTACACCTTGGCCAACAGGTGCTGTGCGGCGCCCTTGGTGGCGCGCCCGTACTCCTTGGCCACGTACGGTAGCGTCGCTTCGGCGTATTTCAGGTCATTGATGATGGCTTCATACACACTGTCCACCGGCGCGCGCGTGAACTGCGTGGACGGGGTGGTTGTCGGCTCGAGCTTGAGGGTAACGGGCCCGTACATCTGTACCAGGTCGAAGTAGTAGAGCGCTCTGAGAAAGCGCGCTTCGGCCACGCGCTGCGCCTTGAGGCTCGAGTCCATCGGCACCGTCGGCGCCTGGGCGATCGCCGTATTGGCCGTGTTGATCGCGCGATAGAAATCGGCCCAGGTGTCGCGGATGAAGTCGACATCGGGGTTCAGCTGCGCCGTATACTCGTTGATGTACTTGTAGCTCCCGTCGGCGCCCTCGGTGTAGATGTCCGTCCCGAACTCGGTGAGCGTGAAGCCGCGCTCCTGCGCGTAGAAGCTTCGCAGCGGCTCGTAGGTGGCGTTGACCAGCGCCTGGAACACGTCGGGCGTCGGGTACGGCTGATTGGCCAGGCCGCTGATCAGGTCTTCGTTCAAGTCCACGCAGGCGGCGAGGCTCAGCAACCCCGCGCCCAGCAGTGCCATCATGCGTCTCGACATGCGGGTCTCCCGGCCTCTAGAAACTCAGCGTGACGCCAGTCAAGAGCGTCCAGTAGCTCGGCGTGGCGGCGGCCTCCGCGTAGCCCGCGCTCGTCCGGTCGCCCGTGCCCGTCCGTGACTCCGGGTCCAGTCCACGGAAGCGCGTGAACAGGAACGGATCGAGCGCCGTCACGTAAAACCGCAGCGACCGGGCGTGCCACGGCCCCCCATGGACGCCTGGCAGCGTGTAGCCCAGCGTGATGCTGCGGACGCGGATGAACGACCCGTCCTCGTAGCGCCGCGTGTCGCCGAACGGCGGATTCTCCTGATTAAAGGTGGGGCGAGACTCGACATTCGAGGGGTGGGTCGGCGTCCAGTAGTCCGTGACGAGGTTGTTGTAGCGACCCTGCATCGTGCTCTCGCCCACGAGGAATTGGTCGTTCGCCATAAAATCCACCCGGGCGACCGTCATGAGGGAGAGGTCGAATCGCTTCCAGTCGAACCGGCTCGTCATGCTCCCGGTCCAGGCGGGGAACGGCGTCCCGAGGATGACGCGGTCGTTGCCGTCGATCTTCCCGTCGCCGTTCACGTCGGCCACGCGGATCTGTCCGGGCTTCGCTTTGTATTGCTTGGCCAAGAGGGAGTCTTGCGCCTGCCAGATTCCCACGAACTTGTTGTCGTAGTACACGTCGATGGGCTGCCCGATGAACCACTTGTTCAGGACGTCGTTCACGCCACCATAGAGACTGACGATCCGGTTGTGGTTGGTGGACCAGTTGAGGTCCTGGCTCCAGCGGAGCCCGTGCCAGTCCTCGATCGGCACGACCGACAGGGCCACCTCGAGGCCGGTGTTGCGCGTCGACCCGATGTTCTGGAGGATGCTGGTATACCCGTTGGTGGGGGGGATCTGCCGCCGCATGATCAGGTCCTTCGTGTCCGCCCGATAGTAGTCCACGGAACCCGACAAGCGGCCGCGCAGCGCGGTGAACTCCAGCCCGAGGTCCAGTTGGCCGGTGTTCTCCCACTTGAGGTCCGGGTTCGGCAACGAGCCGGGTCGGTATCCGGGTGCCGCGTTGTTGTTGTACGAATACATCACGCGGGTCATGGACCCCAGTGTCTGATACGGGTCGATTGCCGTGTTGCCGGTGTGCCCGTAGCTGGCCCGGAGCTTCAGATCGGAGAAGAGGTTGGTGCGCCGGATGAAGCCTTCCTCGCTCAGGCGCCACGCCAATGCCACCGATGGGAACATGGCGTACTTGTGCCCGCGGGCGAGCCGCGACGACCCGTCCACCCGGGTCGTCAACGTGAGGAGATACTTGTCCTTGAACGCGTAGTTCAGCCGGGCCATGTACGATTGCAACGCCCATGCGGTCAGGTCGCTATACAGGCCGTCGATGTGGGTGGCGGACCCGATGTCGTAGAACTGCTGCCGCTCGTAGGGAAGGCCGGCCGCGTGCATCGTGTCATCCTCGGTCCGCTGCTGCTGGATGCTGTACAGCAGGGTGAGGTCAACGCGGTGGTCGCTGCCCACGTTGCGGCGAAACGTCAGGATGTTGTCCAACGTGTAGGCGGTCGTGCGGTTCTCCCACAGCCCCGCATCCGCGCCGCTGCCCTGATTGACCTGGGTCTGGGCTCCCTGGAACACGCCACGCCGGTTCGAGCTCACGTTGCCGCCGAAGTTCACTCGCCAGGAGAGTGCGTCCGTCAGGCGGTAGTCGGCGAATAAGGTCCCGGACACCAGCGTGTTTGCCCGATTGTCCACCCAGTTCTGCACGTCCGAGAGCGGGTTCACGCGCTGCCCGTCCGGGGTCGGCTTGAACAGGAGGTTCCCCGCGCTGTCATACGGCACGGCGAGAGGGTTGTTGAGGAGCGCCTCGCTGTAGATGCCGTCGCCTCTGCCCAGGTTCTGGTCGGTCCGGACCAGCGACGCCGAGGTTCCCACCTTGAGGCGGTCGTTCAGCTCGTGGTTGAAGTTGAACCGCACAGACCGCCGCGTGAAATCTTGACCCTGCAGGATGCCCTGCTGAGTGAGCTGCCCCCCGCTCAACGCGAAGCGCGTCCGCTCGTCACCGCCCGCGATGCGGATCTCGTTGTTGACCTGCTGGCCTTGGCGCAGCACCAGATCCTGCCAATTCGTCGAGCGCCCGGCCTGGATCGACGCCAGCTCGACCGGCAAGAAGATCTGGGCATCGCCGGAATCGCAGGCCGCGACGCCGGCGTCGCAATGGTAGTTCCCGGTCGTGCGGTTCGCGTCGCGCTTGAGCTGCGCGTACTGCTGGCCGTTCATCATCTGGATGCGGGATCGTTCCCGCTGCACGCCGACATAGCTGTCGTACGTGAAGGTGGTCGGTCCCGCGCTGCCCTGTTTTGTGGTGACCAGCACGACGCCGTTCGCGCCACGCGAGCCGTAGATCGCCGTGGCCGAGGCATCCTTCAAGACCTCGATCGACGCGATGTCGTTCGGGTTCAGATCGGTGACGCCTGCCGCGGGAATCCCGTCCACCACGTACAGCGGATCGTTGCCGGCCGTGACGGAACGCGCGCCGCGCACCCGGACGCGGACGCCGTCGCCCGGCTTCTGGCCAGTGGTCACGATGTCCACGCCCGCCACGCGTCCCTGGATCGCGCCGACGGTATTCACGGTGGGCGTGCTTTTCAGGTCTGCGGCCGCGACGGAGGAGATGGAGCCCGTGATATCCCTGCGGACCTGCGTGCCGTAGCCGACGACGACGACTTCCTGCAGGGCGACCGGCAGCGGCTGCAGGTGGAGGTTCGCGGTCGCGGTCTGACCTGGCGCCACGACCACGCCCGCGACCTCGCCGACCTCGTACCCGATCAGCCGGGCCTGCAGCCGGTGTGTCCCTGGGGGGACTTGGGCGATCGCAAACCGACCGTCGTGGTCGGCTGTGGCGCCCAGGCCCGTGCCCGCGACGGTGACGCGGACCTCCGGGAGCGCGAGGCCGGTCTCCTGTGCGGTCACGACACCGGCGATGACGCCGGTCTCAGGCGCGACAGGCCCTACCTGCTGGCCCGCCTGCTGGGCCCGCCCGACTCCGAGCGGCAGCAGCGCGCAAAGCAGCAGGTAAAAGGAAAGGCTTGGAGAAACGGCGGTGCGACGGCGCTTCCGCATCGGTCCTCCCGGTCGACGGCGTTCCGGTTCGAGTGTGCGACCGCAAGCGGCGTGCCCCTCGTGAGGTCGGTCACGCGGTGCGCGGTGACGCGTGTACGGATCGCGTCCCGCGATGCTCGCATCCTACGGGTGTCGCGCCGCCGCGACGCGGGGCCGGGCAGGTGCGGGGTCCGACCGACACCGCTGCCCGCAGTGAGGGCGGGCGCACGTCTTGCGATGCAACGCCCCGCGCAGCCCCATGCTCACACATCCCTCACCCGACCCGACGGGCCGACGGGCGGCGCCGCAGCGCGCCTCGCGCCTGCTCGGGGGCGTCGTGCTGGCCGCGGTGGCCGTGGGTGTGCTCGGCGGCTGCGAGCTGCGTCGCGTCCCGGACGGCGCGTGGCGGCTGCGGGGGCTCGCCACTCGGTCACCCTCCGCGCAGGCATCATCGACCGCGGCGCCGCCGCGAGTCTATGCGCTCGACGCGGAGGGGCTGACCCGCGCCAAACGGCGCATCGAGAGCGGCGACCAGCGGCTCCAACCGGCGTACGACCGGCTCGTGCGAGAGGCCGGAGCCGCACTGCAGGTCCCCGCGGCGTCGGTGATGGACAAGCGCCGCATCCCGCCGAGCGGCGACAAGCACGACTATGTGAGCATGGGTCCGTACTGGTGGCCCAACCCCGCCAAGCCGGGCGGCCTTCCCTACGTGCGGCGCGACGGTGAGCGCAATCCGGAAATACGCAACGACTACGACGCTCCCCGACTCGCCGCCGTCACCGGCGCCGTCACCACCCTCGCCCTCGCGTATTACTTTACCGACGACGAGACGTACGCGCGGCGCGCCACCCTGCTGTTGCGCACGTGGTTCCTCGATCCCGCCACGCGGATGAATCCGCACCTGCGGTACGGACAGGGCATTCCGGGCATTACCCAGGGCCGGGCCGCTGGGATCATCGAAACGCGCGGGTTCGTCGGCGTGGTCGACGCGATCGGCATGCTGGAGCGCTCCCCCGGCTGGACGGCCGCGGACGACCGCGGCATGGCACAGTGGTTCTCCACGTACCTCGGGTGGCTGCGCTCGAGCCCCATCGGCAAACAGGAGCGCAACGCGCACAACAACCATGGCACGTGGTACGACGCGCAGGTCGCGGCCCTGGCGCTCTTCACCGGCGACACCGCGCTGGCGCGCTCCACGCTCGCGGCCGCCAGGACGCGCCGCATCGGCGCGCAGGTCACGGCCGACGGCCGCCAGCCCTACGAGCTGGCCCGCACCCGCTCCCTCGCGTACAGCGCGATGAACCTCGAGGGCCTGTGCCGGTTGGCGGAGCTGGCACGACACGTTGGTGTGGACCTCTGGTCCTACCGCTCGCCGCGGGGGGGCAGCATCCGGAAGGCGCTCGACTATCTGGCACCGTACGCCGATGCGCGGCGCAAGTGGCCCGGCCGCCAGATCACGCCGACCGAGCCGGACTTCCTGGTGCTGCCGCTCGAGCAGGCCCGCCTGGCGTACGGCGACGCGCGCTATGGCGCGCTGCTGCGGCAGATCCCGGAAGACGCCGTCCGCTCGCACCGCGCGCAGCTCTTGTATCCCGAGCCGGACTCCGTCCCCGGATCCCCGCGCGCCGGCTCATGACCTCGCCCGGCGACATCGACCGGCGTGAAGCGCTGCGCCGCGCCGCGCTCGTGCTGGGCGGCGTGTTGTCCGCTCCGCTCGCCGCGGGCGTGCTCGCGGGCTGCGAGGCGCGTGGCGTGCCGGACGGGAGATGGCGTCCCCGCGCCCTCACTGCGGACCAGGCCGAGCTCGTGGCCACGATCGCCGAGCAGATTCTTCCCGAGACGGACACCCCGGGGGCCCGCGCCGTGGGCGTCCATCGCTTCATCGACGCGCTGCTGGCGGAGTCGTACTCAGCGGAGCAGCGGGAGCGTTTCGTGGCCGCCCTGGCGGAACTCGGCCGGGCCTTTCAGACGAGCACGCCGGACCAGCAGCGCGCCCTGCTCGATCGCTTGGACCACACGGCAGCGCCGTTCTTCCGCACGCTCAAGGAGCTGACGCTCGTCGGCTATTACACGTCCGAGATCGGCGCCACGCGCGAGCTGCACCATGCCCCGGTCCCGGGCCGCTACGACGGGTGCGTCCCGCTCGCGCAAGTCGGGCGGACGTGGGCAGTGTGACCCGCGACGATCCCTACGACGCCATCGTCGTCGGCTCCGGTATCACGGGCGGCTGGGCCGCCAAGGAGCTATGCGAGCGGGGGCTCAAGACGCTGGTGCTGGAGCGCGGCCGGCACGTGGAGCACGGGAAGGACTACGTCACGGAGTGGCTGCAGCCCTGGCAGCTGCCGCACCGCGGCCGCGGCGAGCAGGAGCTGTACGAGCGCGACTACCCCGTCCAGAGCAAGAACTACGCGTTCGGGGAGACGACCCGGCACTTTTTCGTCAACGATCGGGAGCATCCGTACATCACGGCCGACGATCAGCCGTTCCGCTGGATCCGGGGCTACCAGCTCGGCGGCCGCAGCTTGATCTGGGGCCGGCTGTGCTGGCGCTGGAGCGACCTCGACTTCGAGGCGAATCGGAAAGACGGCCACGGCGTCGACTGGCCGATCCGATACAAAGATCTGGCCCCCTGGTACGCGCACGCCGAGCGGTTCGTGGGCGTGAGCGGCGAGCGGCTGGGCCTCGCGCACCTGCCCGACGGCGAGTTCCTCCCGCCCTGGCAATTGAACTGCGCCGAACAGGTCGTGAAGCGCGGGATCGAGCGCGTGTTCCTCGGGCGTCACATGACCATCACCCGGGTCGCGAACCTGACCGAGCCGCACAACGGGCGCGGGCGCTGCCAGGCGCGCAACCAGTGCGCCCGCGGCTGCAGCTACGGCGGCTACTTCTCGAGCCTGAGCGCGACGCTGCCGGCGGCGCAGAAGACGGGAAACCTGACCGTCCTCACCGACGCGATCGTGCACAGCGTGATCTACGACGAGCGCAAGGACCGGGCGGTGGGCGTGCGCGTGATCGACCGCAACACGAAACAGACGCGCGAGTACGCCGGACGCCTGATCTTTCTCTGCGCCTCGACCCTCGGTACCGCGCAGATTCTCCTGAGCTCCACTACGCCCCGCTTCGCCACAGGACTCGCCAATTCGAGCGGGGAAGTGGGCCATAACCTGATGGACCACATCTCCAAGGCGGGCGCCAGCGGTACGGTGCCTGGCCTCGCGGACAAGTACGTCTACGGCCGGCGGCCGACCGGGACGTACATCCCGCGCTTCCGCAATGTGGGAGGGCGTGGGGAGGCGAAGGTCGGTTTCCTCCGGGGATATGGGATCCAGGGCGGAGCGGGACGCGACGGCTGGATGCGCGGCGCCACGCTCGCGGGATTAGGGGCGGAGCTGAAACGGCAGCTGCGGGAGCCCGGGCCGTGGCAGATGACGCTGCAGGGATACGGCGAGTGTCTCCCGCGGCACGAGAACTACGTCGATCTCGACCCGGCGCGCACGGACCAGTGGGGGATCCCCTTGTTGCGCGTGCACTGCGCCTGGAGCGAGAACGAGCGCGCCATCCGTGAAGACGTGAAGACCCAATCGGCCGAGATGCTCGAAGCGGCCGGGTGCAAAGACGTCGAGACGTACGACCACGACGGTCCGCCGGGGTTCAGCGTGCACGAGATGGGGACCGCGCGCATGGGCCGCGACGCCAGGACGTCGGTGCTCAACGCCTACAACCAGGCGCACGACGTGCCCAACCTGTTCGTCACCGACGGCGCGTGCATGGCGAGCTCGTCCTGCGTGAATCCGTCGCTGACCTACATGGCCCTCACCGCGCGGGCGGTGGACTACGCGGTGGGCGAGCTCAAGCGCCGCAACCTGTGAGCGGGTCCGCGCGCGCCGCGCAGGCGCAGGTGGTGGCGACGTCGTTCTTGGCGCTGTTCGCGATCGTCGGCATCGCGCTCTACGGCTTGCCGTTCTTTTACGACTACATGGTGCGCGAGTTCGGCTGGTCGCGCGCCCAGGTCACGTCGGGCAATGCGGTCTCCAAGCTGATCGTGGGGCCGCTGTTCGGCTTCTTCGCCGGCTGGATGGTGGATCGGTTCGGCCCGCGGCGCCTGATGGTGGCGGGGATCCTGATGGCGGGCATCGCGCTGGTGGGGCTCGGCGCGATCCACACGCTGGCGGGCTTTTACTTCTTCTATCTCTTCAACGCGCTGGGCAACGTGTGCGGCGGCCCGCTCCCGAACCAGGTGCTCCTGTCCCGCTGGTTCACGGTGGCGCGCGGGCGTGCCATGGGGTTCGCCTATCTCGGGATCGGCATCGGGGGCGCGCTGGTACCGTTCCTGGCGGTGTGGCTGGAACGGGTGGTGGGATGGCAGGGAGCGTTGCAGCTACTCGGCGCGCTGATCATCCTCGTCGCCCTGCCGCTCGCGCTCGTCGTCAGGGAGTCGCCGGAGCAAACCTCCCCAACCTCCCGGACCTCCCCCAACCTCCCCCAACCTTCCGTCGGTACGGTCTTTCGCGCGCCCGCGTTCTATCTCCTTCTCGCGGGCAGCATGTGCTCGATCGCCGCGGTGGGCGGCACCAACCAGCACTTGAAGCTCTTCCTGAGTCTCGATCACGGCTTCACGCAGGCTGCGGCCGCGCGGATCGCCTCGCTGGTGCTCGCCTCGAGCCTCGTGGGCCGGCTGGGGATGGGATGGCTGGCGGATCGGTACCCGAAGAAGTACGTCATGCTGCTGATCTATGGGCTGGTCGCGTCGGGAATCCCGCTGCTGTTCCTGGTCGGCAAGCCGGGGGCGATCTACCTGTTCGCCGTGATCTTCGGCATCGGACTGGGTGGGGAATACATGGTCATTCCCCTCATGGCGGCCGAGCTGTTCGGCGTGCGCGTGCTGGGGCGCGCCATGGGCGTCGTCCTGACGGCCGACGGCGTGGCCGAAGCGGTCGCGCCCGTGCTCGTGGGCCGGATGCACGACGTGTCCGGGAGCTACGCCACCGGCTTCGTGGCGGTGATCGCGTTCGCGCTGGCGGGCGCCGTTGCGATTTCGTTCTTGCCGCGGGCCTCACCCCCTGTCCCCCTCTCCCTATCGGGAGAGGGGGAACGCTCTGCCGTCCCCCCTCTCCGCATTGCGGAGAGGGGGACAAGGGGGTGAGGTGAAACGCGTCGGCGTGATCATGAACGGTGTCACCGGGCGTATGGGGCTGAACCAGCACCTGGTGCGATCCATCCTCGCCATCCGCGAGCAGGGCGGGGTGCCGCTCCCCGACGGCGACCGGCTCGTCCCGGACCCAATACTCGTGGGCAGGAGCGAGGCGAAGCTCCGGGAGATCGCGGCCGCTCATGGCCTGACCCGCGTTTCGACCGACTTGGACGCCTGCCTCGCGAACCCCGCGGACGAGATCTACTTCGACGCCACCGTGACGAGCCTGCGCGTCGGCCACGTGCGTCGCGCGATCGCGGCGGGGAAGCACGTCTACTGCGAGAAGCCGGTTGCGGCCACCACCGCCGAGGCACTCGAGCTCGCGAGCGCGGCCAGCCGGCGCGGCGTGAAGCACGGTGTCGTCCAGGACAAGCTCTTCCTCCCCGGCATCCGCAAGCTCAAGCGGCTGGTGGACGACGGCTTGTTCGGTCGCATCCTGAGCGTGCGTGGGGAATTCGGGTACTGGGTGTTCGAGGGCGACGACGAGGGCGCCCCCGCACAGCGACCCTCGTGGAACTATCGCCACGAAGACGGCGGCGGACTTATCCTCGACATGTTCGCCCACTGGCGCTACCTGCTCGACCACACATTCGGGGCGGTGACTTCGGTGCAGTGCACCGGAGCCCGTCTCATCCCCGAGCGGGTGGACGAGCAGGGCCGCCGTTACGCCGCGACGGCCGACGACGCCGCGTACGCCACGTTCAAGCTGGCCGGTGCCACCGGCGAGATCCTCGCGCAGTTCAATTCGTCGTGGGCCGTGCGCGTCTACCGCGACGACTTGTTACAGATCCAGGTCGACGGCACGCTGGGCAGCGCCGTCGCGACCCTGCGCGATTGCAAGCTCCAGCGTCGCGCCGATACGCCGCGCGCGGTGTGGAACCCCGACGTGCCCGACCCGGTCGACTACCGCGCGTCGTGGCAGGACGTGCCCGACGACGGGCCCTTCGACAACGCGTTCAAAGTGCAGTGGGAGCGGTTCCTGCTGCACGTCGCGACGGGCGCGCCGTTTCCCCACGACTTCTGCGAGGGGGCGAAGGGGGTGCAGCTCGCGGAGCTGGCGCTGCAGTCGTGGCGCGACCGGCGCTGGATCGACGTCCCGGCCCTTAGTCCCCCCTCTCCCGAAGGGAGAGGGGGTCAGGGGGTGAGGACTGGCGGCCGGAGCCGCGCGCCGGGGGGCAAGGTCATCCGTCTACCACTCTCCGACGGCAGCATCGCGCCCTACGCGATGCACGAGCCGGTGGTGTGGAGCGCACCGACGGGACCGATCCGGAGCCGGGTGGCCTACGCGGCGGCCCATGTCGTGTCCGACCCGCGCGCCGACCGCGATCCTCTGTCGGCCGCGCCGGTCGACTGGGAGGCCACGCTCGCGTATCGCCGCCACCTGTGGTCTCTCGGTCTGGGCGTCGCCGAAGCGATGGACACGGCCCAGCGCGGCATGGGCCTCGATTGGCCCGCGGCGCGCGAGCTGATCCGCCGGTCGCTCGCCGAAGCGGGCGCGACGGGCGGCACGATCGCGTGCGGCGCCGGCACCGACCAGCTCGCGCCGGCCGACGGGGTCACACTGGCCGACGTGGAGCGCGCCTACGAAGAGCAGGTCGGTTATGTGGAGGGACGAGGGGGAAGGGCGATTCTCATGTCGAGCCGGGCGCTGGCGCGCGCCGCGCGCGGACCCGACGACTACGCCCGCGTCTACGGGACCGTGCTGCGGCAGGTGAGTCGCCCCGTCATCTTGCACTGGCTCGGCGACATGTTCGATCCGCAGCTCGCCGGCTACTGGGGCACGCGCGATATCGACGAGGCCATGGGCGCATGTCTCCGGGTCATCACGGAGCACCATACGAAAATCGACGGGATCAAGATCTCCCTGCTCGACGCTGAGCGCGAGATCGCGCTGCGCCGCAGCCTTCCGGACGGCGTGCGCATGTATACCGGGGACGACTTCAATTACGAGCGGCTGATTCTGGGCGACGCACAAGGATACAGCGACGCGCTGCTCGGCATCTTCGACGCGATCGCGCCCGCGGCCTCGGTGGCGCTGCAGGCGCTCGACCGCGAGGACGTACCGGCGTATCGCGCGGCGCTCGAGCCCACCGTGCCCTTGGCGCGTCATATCTTCCAGGCCCCGACGCATGCGTACAAGACCGGCATCGTGTTCCTCGCGTACCTGAACGGCTACCAGGCACACTTCCGGATGATCGGCGGCGCGGAGAGCTGGCGCTCCGTGCCGCACCTCGCCGAGCTGTTCCGGCTCGCGGACCGGGCCGGGCTCCTGGCGGATCCGGACTGCGCGGCGGATCGGATGCGGCGGGTGCTGGCGCTCGCCGGCGTTGACTGACCCATGGACAGCCTGGGGCGCCTCAGCTTCAACCAGATCACCGCCGAGCGCGCGAGTCTCAAGGACATCGTCGACGCCTGCGCCCGCCACGGCGTGCCGTACGTCGCCGTGTGGCGCCACAAGCTCGCCGAGGTGGGGGTGAAGACGGCGGCTTGTCTGCTGCGCGACGCGGGCGTCCGTGTGTCGAGCGTGTGCCGCGGCGGGATGTTTCCGGCGGCCGGTGGCGACGAGCGGGCGGCGCGGATCGAGGAGAATCGCCGCGCCGTGGACGAGGCGGCGGCGCTGGGGGCGGAAGTGCTGGTGCTGGTATGCGGGGCGGCGCCCGACAAGGATATCGCGGCCGCCCGGCGCATGGTGGCCGACGGCATTGCGGCGCTGGTCCCGTACGCGCGGGAGCGCGGTGTGCGCCTGGGGATCGAGCCGATGCATCCGGGATTCGCGGCCGAGCGCTCCTGCATCACGACGCTCGGGGAGGCGCGCCGACTAGCCGAGCGGTTCGACCCGGCGACCGTGGGCGTCGTGGCCGACGTGTATCACATCTGGTGGGACCCCGAGCTGTACGACGAGCTGGCACGGGTGGCCGGCCGGGTGGTCGGGTTTCACGTCTCGGATTGGCTCGTCCCGGTGCACGACATCCTGATGAATCGCGGGATGATGGGGGACGGCGTGATCGAGCTGCGGCGCATCCGCGAGGCGGTCGAGCGCACCGGCTACGCCGGCCCGATCGAGGTGGAGATCTTCAACGAGGGCGTGTGGGATACACCGCTTGATACCCTCGTACCGCTGATTAAGGAGCGATTTCTCTCATGCGTGTGACGACCACATGTCTCCTCGCCGTGTGCCTCGCCGGCCGCCCGCTCGCGGCGCAAGTGGTTCCCATCGGCGCCAACGACATCTCCGGTGTGGTCACCGGCCCGAACGGACCGGAATCGGGCGTCTGGGTCATCGCCGAGACCCACGACCTGCCGACGAAGTTCGTCCGCATCGTCGTGACCGATGATCAGGGACGCTACCTGATACCAGACCTCCCCAAAGCGACGTATGCAGTCTGGGTGCGTGGCTATGGGCTCGTCGATTCGCCGCACGTGCAAGCCGCGCCCGGCAAGGTCCTGAACCTCACCGCGGTGGCCGCTCCCAACCCGCGAGCGGCCGCGGAATACTATCCGGCCGGCTACTGGTTCTCGCTGATCCGGGTCCCGGACAAGCGGGAGTTCGCGGCCGCCACGTCCACCGGAGCCGATGAGACACATAGCGCCCCCGCCGTGAAGAGCCAGGCCGAGTGGCTCAGGATCATGAAGTCGGGCGGGTGCTGGGCTTGTCATCAGCTGGGCAGCAAGGGCACTCGGGAGATTCCCAAGTCGCTCGGCACGTTCCCATCTTCGGTGGCCGCGTGGGAGCGGCGGCTGCAATCGGGACAGGCCGGCGCCCAGATGATGGGCACGCTGAGTCAGCTGGGCGCGCAACGCGCCCTCGCCATGTTCGCGGACTGGACCGATCGGATCGCGGGCGGCGAGGTGCCGCCGCCGCCGCCCCGGCCGCAGGGGGTGGAGCGCAACGTGGTGATCACCGAGTGGGACTGGGCGGACCCCAAGGCGTATCTCCACGACGAAGTCTCCACCGATCGGCGCGCTCCGACGATCAACGCCCACGGCGCGCTCTACGGATCGCTCGAGTTGAGCGCCGACTACCTGCCCGTGCTCGATCCCGCGCACAACACTGTCAGCCGGGCCCCACTCACCGTGCGCGACCCCAGTACGGTGCCGGCCGCCGGGTCGCAGCTGCTGCAGCCATCGGCCTACTGGGGCGGCGAAGTCATCTGGACCAGCAAGGCCAACGTGCACAACCCGATGTTCGACGAGCGCGGTCGCGTGTGGCTCACCGCCACGGTGCGCCCTCCCGAGAATCCCGCCGTCTGCAAGGCGGGGTCGAGCCATCCGTCGGCGAAGCTGTTTCCGCTCGCCCGCGCCGGCCGTCACCTCGCGGTCTACGATCCCAAGACCGGCAAGCTCACGCACATCGGCACCTGCTTCAGCACTCATCACCTGATGTTCGCGGAAGACGCGAACCGCACGCTGTGGACCTCGGGCGGCGGCCCCGTCGTGGGCTGGCTGAATACGAAGCTGTTCGACGAGACGGGCGACGAGGAGAAATCGCAGGGATGGACCGCCCTGATCCTCGACACCAACGGCAACGGCAAGCGGGACGCGTATGTCGAGCCCGACCAGCCGGTCGATCCCGCCAAGGACAAACGGATCTCCGCCGGATTGTACGCAGTGGCGCCAGCTCCCGACGGCTCGATCTGGGGGACGTCATTGGGCTTCCCGGGCGCCGTCGTACGGCTCGACCCGGGCGCGCATCCGCCGGAGACGGCGCTCGCGGAACTGTACGAGCTGCCGCTCGGCCGGTCGGGCGAGCCGATCGAGGGGTTCTCACCGCGCGGTGGAGACGTGGATCGGAACGGCGTCTACTGGACGGCCCTCGCGAGCGGCCACCTCGCGAGCTTCGACCGCAGGAAGTGCAAAGGTCCCCTCAATGGCCCGACCGCGACGGGCCAGCATTGTCCCGAAGGCTGGACCTTCTATGCGGAGCCGTTGCCGCAGCTCCAGGGGGTGACGACGCCCGGGAGCGCCGAGGCGAGCTACTACACCTGGGTCGATCAGTTCGGGACGCTCGGCTTGGGCACGAACCTGCCGATCGACACCGGCAACGGGGCCGAAGGGCTGCTCGTGTTGAAGGACGGGAAGTGGATCGTGCTGCGCGTCCCCTATCCCATGGGGTTCTACACGAAATGGATGGACGGCCGGATCGACGATCCGAGCGGCGGCTGGAAGGGGCGGGGGCTGTGGGCGACGGTGAGCACGCGCGCGCCGTTCCACATGGAGGGCGGCAAGGGCACCACGAGCAAGGTGCTGCACTTCCAGCTGCGCCCCGACCCGCTCGCGCGATGAGGACATGACAAGGCGCCGGGAATTTCTCGCCGGCCTGGGTGCGTTCGCGGCGGCGGGATCCCGGGGCTGGGCCCCTGGCTTGCGCCCGGGGTCAGCAAGCCCTCTGACGCCGGGCTCCGCCGATCGCGAGTACTGGCTCGACGTACTGACGCGGCTCACCGAGCCCGTGCTGACGAACCTCGCGGAGGGGCGTTTGCGCCAGCGGATGCCGGTGGAGATCGCGCCGGCCGGCCGCCCGGAGCGCCGCGATTACACGCACCTCGAGGCCGTGGGCCGGTTGCTCACCGGGATCGCGCCGTGGCTGGAGCTGGCGGACGACGGATCGCCCGAGGCCGAGCGCCGGCGGCGGCACACGGAGCTGGCGCGGCGCGGCCTGCACGCCGCGACCGACCCCGCGTCGCCCGACTTCCTCAACTTCGCGCGCGGCCGGCAGCCGCTGGTCGACGCGGCGTTCCTCGCGCACGCGATCGTGCGCGCGCCCGGGACGCTGTGGGAGCCGCTCGACACCGGCACCAGGCGAGACGTAGTCGCCGCTCTCAAGGCGACGCGCGCCATCGAGCCGCCGCTCAGCAATTGGTTGATGTTCAGCGCGATGATCGAGGTGGCACTGAGCATGATGGGTGAGGACTGGAATCGCACCCGCGTGGATTTCGCCCTGCGGCAGCATGAGCTGTGGTACAAGGGAGACGGGGTGTACGGAGACGGCCAGCCTTTTCACTGGGACTACTACAACAGCTTCGTCATCCAACCGATGTTGCTGGACGTGATGCGTCTGGTGGGGTCTACGACGCCCGAGTGGCAGGCGCAGCGTGCGCCGATCCTGGCGCGGGCCCGTCGCTACGCCGCCATTCAGGAGCGCCTGATCTCGCCCGAGGGCACCTTCCCGCCCATCGGTCGCTCCCTCGCCTATCGGTTCGGCGCGTTCCAGCTCCTCGCCCAGATGGCGCTGCGGCACGAGCTGCCCGAAGGTGTGAGTCCGGCGCAGGTCCGCAGCGCCCTGACGGCCGTGATGCGTCGCATGATCGAGGCGCCGGGAACGTTCGACGCGGACGGTTGGCTCACGGTCGGATTCTGTGGGCACCAACCGCATATCGGCGAGGGCTACATCTCGACGGGTAGCCTCTACCTGTGTTCCGCCGCACTGCTCCCGCTGGGGTTGCCCCCGACGGACGAGTTCTGGTCCGCCCCGCCCGCAGACTGGACGGCCCGCAAAGCATGGAGCGGGCAGGATCTGCCCGCGGACCACGCGATCTGAAGCCGTGCTGCCGGCACATCTGCTCACGCTGATCGCGCTGCAGACGGCGCCCGCCACCCGCGTCGATTGGCCCACCTTTCTCGCCCGTCACGACCTGGTGTGGAGCCGCCTGCCCAGCGGATGGGGAGAGAGCGCCTTCATCGGGAACGGCCGCCTCGGCGCCACCATCGACGTGCGGGACAGCGCGCTCGGCTGGACCATCAACCGCACGGATGTCGTACACGACCAGTCGCGCTACCCGATCGGCCGCGTCGTCCTGAAGACCGCCGGAGCGGTGCAGGGCGGCGACGCTCGCTTGACGCTGTGGGACGCCGAGGCGAGCGGCACGCTCACTACCGATCGCGGCGCGGTACGCTGGCGCAGTTTCACCGCGTCACGGCCCTCCGCGATCGTGATCGTACTCGAGGGAACGGGCGGCGAGAGCGGAGTCACGCTTGACTGGTCGGCCGCCGAGGCGCGCCCGCCGCGCAAAGTGTACCGCAAGGATCCGTTTGCGCCCGAAGACCTGCATCCGCCACCGATCGTCACCCGCGCGCCCCACGAAATCACGAGCGTGCAGTCGTTCATCGGCGGCGGGGCGCACGCCGAGTCGATTCGGCGGGTGTCGGTCGTTCCCCCTCTCCGCAACGCGGAGAGGGGGACAGGGGGTGAGGCCTTCTACGTCAGTATCGGCCAGGGCAGCACCGGCCGCGAAGCCCTCGCCGAGGCGCGCGCGGCGACGCGCGAGGCCGCTCTGCTGGGAACGCGGCGCCTCGAGTCGGACCACCGAACCTGGTGGCACGCCTATTACCCCGAGAGCTTTCTTACCTTCCCGGACGCCCGTCTCGAAGCGTACTACTGGATCCAGATCTACAAGCTCGGCTCCGCCATGCGCGCGGATGGGCCGATCTTGGACCTGAACGGCCCCTGGTTCAACGCCACCCCGTGGCCGGGGATCTGGTGGAACCTGAACATCCAGCTCACGTACTCGCCGCTGTTCCGGGCGAATAGACTCGACCTCGCGGAGTCGTTGTTTCGAAACCTGGATCGCCACAGACAAGCGCTCATCGACAACGTGCCCGAGCGGCTGCGCGCGGACGCGGCGGCGATCGGGCGGAGTTCGGGGCCGGATCTCGTGCGCCCCGTCGATCTCGCCACCGCGCAAAGCGACGCCGCTCGTGAGATGGGCGATCTGCCGTGGACCCTGTACTACTACTGGCTCGACTACCGCTTCCAGATGGACGAGCGCATCCTGCGCGAGCGGGTCTACCCGTTGCTCAAGCGCGCCATCGGGAACTACCTCGCATACGTGGAGCGAGGGGAGGACGGGCGCTGGCACCTGCCGCCCACGGAGTCGCCGGAGTTGGCCACGGTGCCCGATGCGAACTACGACCTCGCGCTGCTCACGTGGGGTCTCGAGACGCTGATCGCGAGCGCCGGGCATTTGCGGGTCGACGAGCCGCTGCTCCCGCGCTGGCGCGACGTGCTCGCCAATCTCACGCCCTTCCCGACCGATTCCGCCGGGCTCATGGTGGGCCGGGGCCGGCCGTGGAAGGAGTCGCACCGTCACTACTCGCACCTGCTGGCGGTCTATCCGCTGCATCAGATCACGCCCGACCGGCCGGAGCAACGGTCGCTGATCGAGACCTCGCTGCGCACGTGGGAGCGCGATGCCGCTCTGTTCCGCGGCTACTCGTTCACCGGCGGCGCGGCGATGCACGCGCTGCTCGGCGAGGGTGACACCGCGCTGAGCCGCCTCAACCGGTATCTCGACGCGCCGCGCTACATGCAGCCGAACACCTTCTACGCCGAGGCGGGCCCCGTCATCGAGACGCCGCTCTCCGCCGCCACGTCGATCCAGGACATGTTCTTGCAGGACTGGGGTGGCGCGTTACGCGTCTTTCCTGCTGTCCCGGCCGCGTGGACCGACGCCGCGTTCGACCGGTTACGGGCGGAGGGCGCGTTTGTCGTCAGCGCGGTGCGCCACGACAGCCGCACCGCCTGGGTGCGGATCGAGAGTCTCGCGGGCCAGCCGTGCCGGCTCGTCGTGCCCGATTGGGAGTCGGCCGTCGTGCGCACGCACACGGGTCCGGCGCCGAAGGTGACGAAGGGAGCTGCGGGGGACTACGTGATCGACGTACCCAAAGGCGGATCGGTGGTGCTGGCGCCCGACGCCACGACACCGCTGGCCGAGGTGCGTCCGGTCACGCTCTCCCCGGCCGCGGCCAACCAGTGGCCGGCGCTCAAGGAGCGCGAGTGAACGCGCGGCTCGGCGCCTGTCAGTGAACTGACCGCGCGCAGCGCCCCTTCAGGGGCAGGGCCGAGCCGCGGCCTCGGCCGCGACTCGTCACCCCACCTGCGGAGCGGCGTACAGCGGCGCCGCGACGAGCGCGATCGCTTCAAGAGGATTTGCCGGTTGGGGGTGCGGAGCGAGGCGCCTGCTTGGCGCGCCCCTTGCGCACGCATCGCAGGTGCCGCCGGACGCCGCGTCGCGGCGGGCGCGACATCCCAGAGGGGCTTGCATCGTCGTCCCCGGTGGCCGGGGCACGCGGGCCGAGGCTCGGGAGCAGTCAGGAGCTGCCGGTGGTGACTTTCCTTCCTGGATGCCAGGGAGTTTCAGCGTGTGCTGTTGAGTGCGCGCAGCATATGTTGCTCGTGAGCATCGCTCGAAACTGGCGCCGCCGCGTCTCCGCCATCGCCGTGTCTGCCGTCTCCCTCCCTCAAACGTCCCTGGAGCCGTGCCTATGACAGCGACCAGTGCCTGCCTCGTTGGTTGCGCTGCGCTGTTCGGGGCGGGAGCCCAGGCCCAGGCCCCCACGGGACAGATCCAAGGCACTGTGCGGGGCGAGACGGGGGTGCCGCTGGAAGGGGTCGGCGTCGTGGCGGTCGGGACCCACTTCGGCGCGGTGACCCGACCGGACGGACGCTACGTGATTCCGCGAGTGACCCCGGGGACCTACCAGCTCCGCGCGACGCGCATCGGGTATACGTCGCGGGACCAAGCGATCACGGTCGTCGCGGGAGAAGAGGCGAGCGCCGACTTCGCGTTGCCGAGTGCGGCGATCGCGCTGGACCAGGTGGTGGTGGTGGGCTACGGCACCGAGCTCCGGAAGGACCTCACGGGCTCCATCGGTTCGGTCTCGAGCGACGATATTTCGAACATCCCCGTGGCCCGGATCGATCAGGCGATCCCGGGGCTCGTGTCCGGCGTCCAGGTCCAGACCACCAACGCGCAGCCGGGCGCCGTGATGCGGCTGCGCGTCCGCGGCAGCGGCTCGCTGCAGGCGAGCAACGATCCGCTCGTCGTCGTGGACGGCGTCATCGGCGCGGACTTGAACGCGATCAGCCCGAGCGACATCGAGTCCGTCGATGTCCTGAAGGATGCGTCGGCGACCGCGATCTACGGTACCCGCGGCGCGAACGGCGTCATCCTGGTGACGACCAAGCGGGGCCGGCCGGGGCAGATCACCTTCGACTACACCGGATACACCGGCATGCAGGACGTGAGCAAGCACATCCCGCTCCTGAGCGGCCCCGAGTTCGCACGGCTGTACATGCTCAATCCGAACCACGACAAGAGCGTGACGTTCGCGCATCCCGAGTCTCTCGCGACGACCGACTGGCAGAACGTCATCTATCAGACGGCGCCGGTCCGGAGTCACGATGTCCGCATCTCCGGAACCGCGGGCACCACGAGCCTGATGCTCTCCGCCAACTGGTTCGATCAGGATGGCGTCGTGCTCGGCTCCGACTTCGGCCGCGGGTCGCTGCGCGTCAACCTCGACCAGGGCCTCGGCGAGCGGGTCCGCGTGGGCACGCGCGTCAGCTACAGCCGCTCCGTGGGCAACCAGGTCCGGGTCAACACGGGCTACGGCTCGGCCGGTGGGCCGGTGACCATGATGGCGCTGCGCTTCGCGCCGACCATCCCGGTGTACGACACGAGCGGCAAGTTCAGCGGCCCGCTGCTCGCCGGCCAGGTCATGGACAATCCGCTGGCGATCGTCGATCTCCGGAGTGACAAGAGCACCACGGATTATTTCATCGGCAATGCCTTCGCCGAATTCGACCTGGTGCCGGGACTCACATTGCGTTCGAGCCTCGCGTACACCTCGCGCAGCTTTCTGGAGCAGCAATACACGTCCCGGCAGCTGCAGGCGTCGTTGAACCTCGGGCAGGCCAACCTCGACAACACCAAGGGGAGCACCTGGCTGTCCGAGAACACGATCACCCTGCGACGCACGCTGGCCGGCAGGCACGACTTCACGGTGCTGGGTGGATTCACGGCCCAGGAGACGCGCAGCGTCTCGAACGGGGAGCAGGGGGTCGGTTTCACGAGTGACCAGCTCGGCTATGCGCGCATCAACGCGGCCGATCGGGTGACGGGAACGTCCAGCTTGTCCCGGTCCCGGCTCGCCTCGTTCCTCGCTCGCGTGAACTACGGATTCGCCGGAAAGTACCTCGTGACCGGGACGATTCGCGGCGACGGCTCTTCCAAGTTCGCCGTCAACAACAAGTGGGCGACATTCCCATCGGTGGCGGTGGCATGGCGGGTGAGCGACGAGCCGTTCTTCCGCCGGCTGGCGCCCGCGGTGAGCGAGCTGAAGCTGCGCTTGAGCGCCGGTCGCACCGGGAACGAGGCGATCCCCGCGTATCAGTCCCTGGCGGCGTGGAGCGTCGGTTCGCCCTACGCGATCGGTCTGACGACGTTCAACAACGGCGCCACCCTTGACCGGATCACGAACCCCAACCTGCGGTGGGAGAGCACCAACGAGTACGATGCCGGCCTCGATCTCGGCCTGCTCGAAAACCGGGTCAGCGTCACCGTGGACGCCTACCACAAGACCACGAGCGACCTGCTGTACGCGAAACAGGTGCCGTACTTCACGGGCTTCGACAGCTACCTCGCCAACATCGGGAAGGTGCAGAATCGAGGGCTGGAGCTGGCCGTCGACACGCGTCACACGGTCGGCCCGCTTCAGCTGCGTCTGGGCGGCAACCTGTCTCTCAACCGCAGCAAGGTGCTCGATCTCGGCGCGGACCGGGAATTTTTCCTGGCGGGCGCGAACAGCTCGTTACCGAATATCCGGGACGGGGCGATCGTGCGCGTCGGGGAGCCGTTGGGGAATTTCTACGGTTACGCGTGGGATGGGATCTTCCAGGACTCGGTCGAGGCCGCCCACAGCGGCCAGCCCGGGGCCAAGCCGGGCGCCGAGAAGTTCCGGGACCTGAATGGCGACGGGGTCGTCAACTCCGCCGACCGGACTATTCTCGGGAACGCCCAGCCGCGGTACCTGTTCGGCCTGACCGGCGTCATCGGGTACAAGGGCCTCTCCTTCAGCTACATCGTGCGTGGGGCCCTGGATTTCCAGGTCGTGAATCTGAATCGCCTCGGCATGGAGACACCGGGCGGCTCGACCAACATGCTCCGCTCGGTGCTCGACTACTGGACTCCCACCAACCACACGAACGCCATGACCGGCCTGGGCATCGGGCCGGACAACAGCCGCATGTCGTCGCGCTGGATCGAAGACGGCTCGTTCGTGCGGCTGCAGAACGTGACGGTCGATTGGGCGGTACCGCCCGAGCTCACCCGCCGCTTCGGGGCGCGTCAGCTGCGGCTCTACGTGAGCGGCCAGAACCTCTTCACCGCCACCAGATACTCGTGGTACGACCCCGAGGTCAGCTCGCGCGGCACCGGCGATCGCGACCTGGGCTGGGACGACTCGAGCTATCCGGGCACGCGCACCGTCACCTTCGGCATGAACGTCGGCTTCTAGGAGGCATACTGATGAGACGCAACCCCCTCCTGCCCCTTGTGGCCGCCCTCACGCTGGCGGGTTGCAACGCCTGGCTCACGGAGGCGCCCGAGGATTTCTTCACGCCCAACGACTTTCCTTCGACCGAGTCGGACCTGAAGATCGCGCTCGCGGGGATCGACGACTGGTACACCGGCGGATCGAACCAGCCGTACTTCATCCGCGGCTGGCCGATCCTCACCGAAGTGCCGTCCGACCAGACCATCACCACACAGACCAGCGGCTCACGCTACGAGCAGGACAGCTACACGCTCGGCCCATCGAACGAATGGCTGTGGCGTGTGTGGCAGCAGATCTACGGCGCGATCAACCAGGCGAACGTCGTCATCGAGCGGATCCCCCGGTTGACCACGTTGCCGCAGGACGTGCGGGACCGCTACCTCGGGGCCTTCAAGTTTCACCGCGCGTTCAATCACTTCAACGCCGTGCGCGTGTGGGGGAGTGTTCCTCTCATGATGCGGCCGACGAGCGAGTTCGCCTCCGCCAGCGCGATCACGCGCGCGCCGATCGCGGAGATCTACGACTCCATCGCGCAAGACCTCGAGGACGCGGCGACGCTGCTACCGATCCGCTGGCCCGACTCGGCCACGCCCGACGACGGCCGGCCGACGCGCGGCGCCGCCAATGCGATGCTCGCCGACGTGTACATGAACATGTCGGGGGCACTCGTCCAGGAGAACCACTGGGCCGACGCGGCGCGCGCGGCCAAGGCGGTGATGGACGGCAAGGCGTACAGTCTCGTGCCGAACTTCGCGGACCTGTGGCTGATCAGGAACAAGAACGGCCCCGAGCACATTTACTCGATCCAGTTCGCGGGCGTCAAACGCAACCTGTACACCTGCCAGTCGCGGCCGTCAGGCGTCGGCATCGAGTCCTGCAGCAACTACTGGTTCTCGACCGCCGCCTTCATGAACAGCTTCAACGCCGTGGACGCCCGTAAGCCGGTCACCTTCCTCACGCAGGTGATCGCCGGCACCAAGACGTATTCGTATCACAAGGCCGATTCCACCGGGTTCGGCGACTTCCAGAAACGCGGGCCCGGCTTCGAGCAGCCGATGCCGTACTACGGCAAGTTCTACGATGCTGGCGGCCCCGGAGCCATCGCGCTGAACAATTCGCGAACCGACCTGAACTGGCCGATCTACCGTTACGCCGAGGTGCTCCTGATGTTCGCCGAGGCGGAAAACGAGGCCACTGGGCCGACGCAGCCGGCGCTCGACGCCATCAATCTCGTGCGGGCCCGCGCCCAGCTGCTGCCGCTGGTCGGTCTGAGCCAGGATTCGCTACGGAAGGCGGTCCATCAAGAGCGCAGCTGGGAGCTGGCGTTCGAGTCCAAGCGGGTGTTCGACCTGAAGCGCTGGGGGCAGTTCTACAACACGCTGAAGGACGACCCCGTGGCGAAGATCGCCATCAAGGACTTCATGGTGTTCATGCCGATCCCGCAGCGGGAGATCGATCTCGACCCCGCGCTGGGGCAAAACCCGGGGTACTGACCCATTCGCGCGCTCCCGCTGGCTCTGGTCCTCGGCCTGCCCGTCGCGGCGTTCGGGCAGGGCGCCCGCCTCGTGATCCACGCCGACCTGGGGCGCGACACCATCAGCCGCCACATCTACGGCCAGTTCGCCGAGCACCTGGGGCGCGACATCTACGACGGCTTCTGGACCAAGAGCGGCACCGGTCGCTGGCACCTCCGCGACGACGTCATCGCGGCGCTGCGCAAGATCCAGGTTCCCAACGTCCGCTGGCCGGGCGGTTGCTTCGCCGATCGCTACCACTGGCAGGACGGCATCGGTGCGCCGGAGCAGCGCCCGACCATCGTCAATACGATGTGGGGCAACGTCACTGAAGACAACAGCTTCGGGACGCACGAATACCTCGAGCTGACCGAACGACTCGGCGCCGCGCCGTTCATCGTAGGCAACGTCGGCAGCGGCACCCCGCGCGAAATGGCCGAGTGGTGGGAGTACGTCAGCTTCGACGGCACGAGCCCGATGACCGCCCTGCGGGAGAAGAACGGCCGCCACACGCCCTGGAGCGTGCGCCTCTGGGGCGTGGGCAACGAAAGCTGGGGCTGCGGCGGCAACATGACGCCCGAGTACTACGCCGACGTCTACAAGCGGTTCGCCACCTTCCTGGCGGCCTACGGGCCGGTCCGCCCGTTCCGGATCGCCACCGGCCCGAACTCCGAAGACTACCATTGGACCGACGTCGTCATGCGCGATGCGGGCCGCATGATCGACGGCCTCGACCTCCACTATTACACGGTCGTCGGCTCCTGGGCCCACAAAGGGTCGGCCACCGATTTCAGCGAACGGGAGTGGTTCACCGCCTTGCAGAAGGCGCTGCACGTGGAGGACTTGATCACTCGCCATGCGGCCGTGATGGATCAATACGACCCGCGCAAGCGCGTGGCGCTCGTCGTCGGGGAGTGGGGCCTGTGGCACGACGTGGAGCCGGGAACGAATCCCGGGTTCCTGTACCAGCAGAACTCGCTGCGCGACGCGCTCGTCGCCGCCGTGTCGCTCGACATCTTCAACCGCCACGCCGACCGGGTCCGCATGGCCAACATCGCCCAGACGATCAACGTGCTGCAGGCGATGATCCTGACGCAGGGCGACCGCATGATCCTCACGCCCACGTACCATGTCTTCGAGCTGTACACGGTGCACCATGACGCGGTACTGCTGCCGCTGACGTTCGAGGGCGCCCAGCCACGTTACGAGTATGAAGGCCAATCGATTCCCGCGGTGAGCGGGTCTGCGTCACGAGACAAGGAGGGCCGTGTCCACGTGACCCTGACGAATCTCGACCCCAATCGCGCCTGGACGGTCAACGGAGAGATCGCGGGTGCGCACGTGTCACGCGCGTCCGGACGGGTGCTGACGGCGTCCGCGCTGAACGCGCACAACACGTTCGACCAGCCCGCTGCGGTCGAGCCGGCGCCGTTCACCGGTGTACGCGTGTCGGGCGAGAAGCTCACCGTCGAGCTGCCCCCCAAGTCGATCGTCGTGGTCGAGCTGCAATAAGCCAGCCCTGACATGCGAGGGTGTATCCCGGTCCTGACGCTCATGCTGGCGGCGGCGCCGGCCGCGGCGCAGCTCGACTCCACCGAGGTCGCGCATCTCGAGCGGCCGCGCGTCGTCGCCGCTGCGGAACGGTATCTGCGCCAGGCGCCCGTGACCATCACCACGTTCCCGGCGTCGCGCAGCGCCGGCGGGGCGCACGACTTCTATTCCGAGGGCGACTACTGGTGGCCCGACCCTCGCAGCCCCGACAGCCCGTACGTGCGGCGCGACGGGGAGACCAACCCGGCCAACTTCGTGGCCCACCGCGACGCAATGCGGCGGCTCAGCCAGATCGTCCCGGCGCTGGTCGCCGCCTACCAGCTCACGCGCGACGCGCGCTACGCCCGTCACGCCGCGGCGCACCTGCGGGCCTGGTTCGTGGACGACGCCACCCGCATGAACCCGAGCCTCCTGTACGCCCAGGCGATCGAGGGTCGCGCCACGGGGCGGGGCACCGGCCTGATCGACACGATTCACCTGGTGGAGGTCGCGCGGGCCGCCTGGGTGCTCGAGCACCTGGGGTACAGAGACCCGGCCCTCGCCGGGACCAGGGGATGGTTCCGGCAGTACCTCCAGTGGATGACGACCCACGCGTACGGCAACGACGAGCGGACCAGCGGCAACAATCATGCGGCGGCGTGGGCCTTGCAGGTCGCCGAGTTCGCCCACCTGGTGGGCGACGCGCGGCAGCTCGCCCGCATGCGGCGCTTCTTCGCAGACACACTCGTCGCCGGGCAGATGGCCGCGGACGGCAGCTTCCCGCGGGAGCTCGGGCGCACCAAGCCGTACGGCTACTCGTTATTTCAGCTGGACGTCATGGCGACCCTGGCGTGGGTGCTCGACGCCTGGACGTTCACCACTCCCGACGGGCGCGGCATGCGCCGGGCGCTCGCGTTCATGTATCCCTTCATCAAGGACAAGCGGACCTGGCCCAAGCCTCCGGACGTGATGTATTTCGATCAGTGGCCGGTCCGTGATCCGGCTTTACTATTCGGGGGCCTGGCGCTGCACGAGTCGCGCTACATAGATCTGTGGAAGACGCTCGACCCCGATCCGACGGTGGACGAGGTGATCCGCAACTACCCGATTCGCCAACCACTCCTATGGCTCTGGGAAGGAGCCGGACCATGACGACCCGCCGCGCGTTCCTCGAGACTGCCGCCGCGATCCTGGTCTCACCGCAGGGGGTGAGGCCCGCCGCGCGCCTCCCGCTCGGCTTCTCGACCCTCGGCTGCCCGGCATGGACATGGAAGCAGATTCTCGCCTTTGCCCAGTCGCACGACTACGCGGCGATCGAGCTGCGCGGGCTCCAGACGAACATGGACCTGACCCTCGCGCCCGAGCTGTCACGCGACGGCGGACGTATCGAAGAGTCGAAGCGGGAGCTGCGCGAGCACGCACTGCACGTAGCCTGCCTCGGCGCTTCGGCGCAGCTGCACGAGCAGGACCCCACCAAGCGCGCCGCCCAGCTCGACGAGGCGCGCCGCTTCATCGACCTCGCAGAGACGCTCCGGGCCCCCTACGTGCGCGTGTTCGGCAACAATTACGTGAAGGGTGTGCCGCGCGAGATGATGCTCGCGCACATCGCCCGGGGTCTGCGCGAGCTGGGCGATTACGCCCGACCCAAGAGCGTCACCGTGCTGATCGAATCACACGGCGACTTCACCGACTCGCCTTCGCTGCTCGAGCTGCTGCAGCAGGCGGCGTCCCCCGCCGTCGCCCTGCTGTGGGACGCGCATCATACGTTCGTGGCGGGCAAGGAGCAGCCGGAGGACACCGTTCGCCAGCTCGGGCGCTATATCCGGCATACGCACTTGAAGGACTCGGTGCCCAAGGGACCCGACGGGAAGGACCGCCGCTACGTGCTCACCGGCACGGGCGAGGTGCCGGTGCGGCGTCAGATCGAGGCCCTGGCGCACAGCGGGTACCGCGGCTTCTACAGCTTCGAGTGGGAAAAGCGCTGGCACCCCGACATCGAGGAGCCGGAGGTGGCGTTCGCGCAATTCGCCACCGTCGCGGGTGGATATCTCCGCCAGGCCGGCGTGGCGGAGTTACCGGCGCAATAGAAAGGTCACCGTCGGATCGAGCGGATAGCGCCCGAAGCGCCGGCCGTAGATCGCGAGTCCCCCGGCCAGCTCGGCGTCGACCTCCAACCGGATCACCAGCTGTCCCAGCGCGGCCGCGCGCTCGAGCGCGTCGCGCGGTACCGCGACACGCAGCAGGGTGCCGTAGGAGCCGGCCTCGCGCAACCGCCGGTCGTGCTTCTGATAGTGCCAGGACAGGATGCCACGGTGGTCGGCCGGGTCGTCGGCGAGCGTTTGGCGCCCCGCGATCACGCCGTTGATACGCACTGTCACCGCGCTGGCATAGAGCCGCTCGTCGGTCATCGGGTAGGCGTTCGGGTTCAGGCTCGGGTCGAACGTGCCCCGGCCTCGCATGAAGTCGCCCTCGATCCGAGCGGCGTCCTCCCGGTCCTTGCCGAACAGCTCTTTGGACGAGACTTCCGCCACGAAGAACGCAGTGTCGACGTCGGCGAGCTGCATTCCCGAGGGCCACGCGACCCGATACTCGAAGAACCCCGACCCCGCGCCGTTCACCTTCAGTCCGTCCATGACGGTCCATTGCTTGAGCGACCACGCCGTCGAATCGAAGCGCGCGGGGTCGATCGGCACGAGGCGCGCGCGCCGGCCGTCGTCCAGCCGCACCTCCTGCGGCGGCTCACCCTCGACCACGAACGTGCAGAAGTTGCGGTGCAGCACCGTACCGGCCCGGTCTTCCAGACGCACGGCGAGCACGAGGACGGCCGGACCCTCGGGCATGGTGACGCGCAGCGGCTCGAGCGCCCCTGTCATCCACGGATGATAGGGCACATGATGCGTCGTCTCGGAGTAGCTGCGCTTCCGGCCGAGGGCATCCCAGCCGTACAGCTCCGACCGCAGCGTGAGGCTGTCGCCCAGAGCCTTGCTGGAGGTGAGGAACGACGCGTACAGGGGCACTCGCAGCTCGGCCCCGGCGGCCACGGTCTGGCTCAGCGAGTCTCCCACGACGACGTAGACCGGGGCATGCAGATCGCGCAGCGACATCCCTTCTACGAGCTCGCCCAACCCGGTCTCCTTCGTGGAGCGGTCGTAGCGCCAGTAGCCGTTCCATTCGTTGACCACGTCGTGCAGCTCGGTGTAGAGCCAGCCGGCGATCTTCGGATGGCGTCGGAACGCGTTCACCGCGCGGTGGTAGTCCCAGCTCCAGTCGACGTCGCCCGTGCTCCCCTCGTAGCCCCAGACGTTGCCGAACTCGCTGTTGAGATTCGGTTGCCGCGCCTGGCGGTAGCCGGCCTCGAAGTTCCACGGTGAGCCTGGATAGGTACTGTCGCTCACCAGCCGGTCGTGCTCTTCCCACGCCCACCCCGGCAGGTAGGAGTGCCACGAGTTCAGGTCAGTCTCGGTGTGGCCGCGGCTGCAGCAGGGGGAGTTGTCTTCCACCAGGCGGGTGGGGTCGAGGGCCTTCGCTGCCCGATAGACAGACGCGACCCATTTTTGCGTCTCGGGGCGGTAGACCTGTTTCCCATCGGCCTTCGTGAACAGCCCCCACGTCTCGTTGAACAGCACCCAGGCGAAGATGGCCGGATGGTTGTAATCGCGCGCCACCATTCCCTGGAGCGTCGACTCCGCCTCGCGGCGCATGGCAGAGTCGGGTTCGCCCCAGGAGTTGGGCACGTCCGCCATGATCAAGAGCCCCAGCCGGTCGGCCCAATAAAGCTTGCGCGGCGACTCGACCTTGACGTGCTCGCGCAGCCCGTTGAGGCCGATGCTCTTGGCACGCAGGATTTCGGCACGCACGAACGAGTCGCTCGGGTACGTATAGAAGCCGCCCGGGTGGAACGCCTGGTCCAACGTCAGCTGCAGGTACAGCGGCTTGCCGTTCAGCGCCACATACCGGTAGTCGGTTCCGGGAAGGTTCACGACGGAAATGTTTCGCATCCCGAAGTAGCTGCGTACCCGATCGTCGCCCACCGCGGCATCGACCTCGTAGAGGAACGGATCGTCCAGCGACCAGAGGTGGGCGTGCGGGATCGGCACGTCGAACGTCACCCGGTCTGCATCCTTCGGTATGCGCCAGCTCACAGTCGGCAAGTCGGCGTTCCTGAAGCGCAGCGTCAGCGTGAGATCGCGGGGCGCCTTCTGGAGCAGCCCGGCCGCCACCACGACGCGGCCGCGGTCGACGTCGGGCGAGAAGTGCAGCGTGCGGAGCGGCGCGCCGCCACGCGCCTCGAGGTAGGTCGTCTGCCAGATGCCGCGCGCGTTCCCGTATCCCTGCTTGCCCTCCAGCTTGAAGGCGCGCGGCGCGTCATCGACCCGCAGCGCGAGCCGTTGCTGCTGTCCCTTCTTCACGTATCTGGTCAGCTCGAACTCGAACGGGATGTAGCCGCCTTCGTGCGTGCCGAGTTTCTGGCCGTCGAGCCAGGCGGTGGTGCGCCAGTCGGCGGCGCCGATCACGAGGAAGACGCGCCGCCCCGCCCATGCGGACGGCACGGTGATCGACCGGGAGTACCAGGCGATGACGGCGCTGTCCGGGACCCCAGACAGCGGGCTGCCCCAGGGGAAGGGCACGACGATCTGCCGCGGCGACGGGAGCTCGCCGCGAGACCAGCCGCGCGCCTCTCCCGAGTCCGGTGCATCGAACTGGAATTGCCAGGGTCCGTTGAGGTTCTGCCACAGGTCCCGTTGGAAGTCGGGGCGGGGATGTTCGGGGAGGGGGGTCCTCACCCCCTGTCCCCCTCTCCCGTCGGGAGAGGGGGCACTCAAGGCGAGCGCCGCTGCGGCAACCGTGATCGTCGCCAACGTTGGTGTCTTATCCAGTGCGATCATCGGCACTGACCCGAGGGAACGTTAATCGGCTCGCCCGAGGGAACCGGTGTGCCGAAGTCGGGCGAGCCATCCGGATGCCACGCGAATTGCTGCATCCGGATCACGCGGTCCCACCCCGGCTGCGAATCGACCTTGGAGTGATAGACGATCCAGTCCTCCAGGCTGTCCGGGGATGTGGTGAAGCTGGCGTGTCCCACCCCGTACACGGTCGTGCTACCCGTGAACACCGGCCCTGTCTTGAGCCAGCTGCTCGAGTCTATCGGATCGGCGTCGGGGCTCCTCAGGCGGAGCTGTCCCAGCCGGTACTCCTTGAGCCAGGACTCGCGGGTCGAGTAGATAATGAAGGTCTGGTCTCCGTGCGCGAGAAACTCCGGCCCTTCGTTCAAGTCCAGCTCGGTGCCTCGCTCCCAACTCTCGGTCGGGGAGGAGATGCGCACCCGGCTCGCAGCGATCGTCCAGGGATTGGACATCCGGGCGATGTACAGGTGTTGCGGTGTGCGGTCGGTGGGAGCGTTCGCTTCCCACCCCGACCACACGGCGTACAGCTGCCCGCCCAGACGGGCGACGGTGAGGTCGATCGCCCAGATGCCGCCCGTGTCCAGCATTCCTTTGTCGCGGTACTCTCCCTGGGGATCATCGCCAGTGGACTGGAGCACGCCGCTCCGCTGATGGATGAACGGCGGGCCCGCTCGCCCCGCCGCGTAGTAGATGTACCAGCGGCCATCGATATGGTGGAGCTCCGGCGCCCACACGTTGGTCCGGTTCCACCCGCTGTCCGGAGCCGTCCAGACCCGGACGCCGGTGCTCGTCGGTTCTGTCAGCTTGTCGGACTTGTAGACCCAGATGGCGCGGTCCCTCGACTGGATCAGATAGTACCAGCCGCTCCACCGCACGACCCAGGGATCGGCGCCCGGCGCAACGGGATTGACGAAGGTGCACGCTCGAGCTGGGGGCGTCTGGCCGGCCGTCGCGCTGGACGGATTGACGCACGCCGCGACCAGCAACGGCAGCACCGCGCGCCGCAAGCCGCGGAAAGAGGGGACGTTGACAGTCCGTCGTTCCCCCTCTCCACGCCGTGGAGAGGGGGTCAGGGGGTGAGGTCTCACCACCCCGGGTTCTGTTTGATGTTGGGGTTGAGATCGCGCTCCGACTGTGGGATCGGCAGCAGCTCCGACTTGCCGGCGACGAAGAACTGGAACTCGGCGTCCTCTGCCTGGAGGGCAGGCGTGAGCAGGTCGTGACGCGCGAGATCGGCCCAGCGCTGTCCCTCGAGCCCGAGCTCGAACATGCGCTCGCGCAGGATGCGGTCCCGCATTTGGGCCTGGGTCAGGCCGGCCGGGAGCGGTGGCATGGTGACGCGCGCCCGCACCCGGTCGACGAACGGGTACGCTTCGGCCGTGCGTCCCAGCTCGTTCAGCGCCTCGGCCTCCATCAGCAGGACGTCGGCGTAACGGATGACCCGGAAGTTGATCCCTGCGTCCCAGTCCTGGTCCCGCAGGCCGAGGTAGTACTCCCCGTATTTCTTGAAGAAGATGAGCGTGTCCTCGCGGATGTTGTGCGTCGTCGTGTCGTCCGCGAAGTACGTGGCGTTCGCCACGCCGTACACGTCGCTGCCGCCCTTGTAGTACAGCGTGTAGTCCAGACGCGGATCGGGCCGGCCGGTGACCGTGGTGTCCTGCAGGAACTGATCGATGTACCAGCGCGTCGGCCGGCCGTCGCAGTAGCTCGGCCCGCACGGGCCCACCATGCGCGAAATGTTGAGCCCGCGGGTCCCCGCGCTCAGGAACGAGCGGTCGCCGAACTGCACCTCGAACACCGACTCCACGTTATTCTCAAAGCGGTCGGTGAAGTTGTCCCCGTAGTTCGCCATCAGGTCATAGCGGCCGGACCCGATCACTTCGCTCAGGGCCGCCTCCCCCTCGCTCCACTCGTGTTGTTGCAAATGCGCCTTGCCGAGCAGCGCCGTCGCCGCGCCCCAGGTCGCGCGGCCCACGTCGGCGCCGCTGTACGCCTGCGGCAGTACGGCGCGCGCTTCGGTCAGGTCCTGCTCGATCTGCGCCCAGAGCTGGGGCGGCCCGACCGTGGCGGGACGATCGGTGAGCTCGGGCGGCGTGGTGATGAGGGGGACGTTGCCGTACAACGTCACCAGATTGAAGTACAGCAGGGCCCGGAGGAACTTCGCCTCCCCGACGATCCGGTCCCGCAACGCTGCATCCATGGCGATCCCGGGCACCCGGGCGATGACCTGATTGGCCCGGAAGATGGCCTGGTAGTGGTGCTGCCAGAGATCGTGGTTCACCTCGAAGTCGTAGCTCGTGAAGGTGAACTTGGTGAAGTTCGAAAGATCGGTCCACGGGCTATTGATCAGCCCGACGTCCGAGCGCAGGTCGGTGGCGAACACGAGCCAGCGGCCGTACGTGCCGTTGTTCTGCAGGCCGTTATAAACGGCGTTCACACCCGCTACGGCGTCCGCCGTGGTGCGCCAGAAGGTGTCGGTGCTCGGCTGGTTGGGGTCCGTCAAGTCCAGATTCGTGCATCCGGCAAGGACCGCACCGGCGAGCAGCGAAGCGACGAGTCTCCGGAGTCTCATGGGGGGAGCTCCCGTGGAAATCACAGCCGAAAATCGAGGCCGAAGGTGATCGTGCGGGGATTGGGATAGATCGCGCCATCGTCGATGCCGCGCGCCAGCGCATCGCCGAATCCGAGCGTCTCCGGGTCCCAGTTCGAAAAGCCGGTGAACGTGTACAGGTTTTGCACGCTGACGAAGACTCGCGGCTCGGCGTCGGCGACGCCCAGCCACCGTACGACCGCGGCCGGCACGCGGTAGCCCAACGCGACGTTCTGGATTCGCAGGAACGAGCCGCTCTCGATCCAGCGATCCGACAGCGGGTTGGCGTTGCTTGCACCTTGCGGACCGATCACGGCGCGCGGCGTGGTAGTGCTCGGGTTGGTGGGCGACCAGGGCGAGAGCCCCTGGCGGAAGTTCGAGATGTCGTCCATGCGGTCGGTCCAGTAGCGCGCCACGTTGAAGATCTTGCCGCCGAAGGAGCCGCGCAGGTTGACGGTGAAATCGAACCGCCGGTAGTGGCCGTCCAGAAACAGACCGCCCGTCACGTCGGGGATGGCGCTCCCGGCGGCGTAGCGGTCGTCGAGGGTGATGCTGCCGTCGCCGTTCCGGTCTACGTATCGCACGTCACCCGGCTTCGCGTTGGGCTGTGCGCTGGCCTGGACCTCGGCCGCGCTCTGGAAGATGCCGTCGGTCTGGAGCACCCAGAACGTTCCGATCGGAGAGTTCTCGGCGGTGCGGGCGACGCCGAACGGCCCGGCGAAGATCGGCTGGCCGCCGTTCCCGAGGTGGAGCACCCGGTTCCTGGTGGTGGTGAGTGTCAGGCTCGTGGTGAGCTGGAAATCGCCCCGCTCGAGCCGGTGCGTCGCGGCGAGCTCGAAGCCGGTGTTGCGGATCGTACCGGCGTTCACGACGGGGAACTCGGTGACGCCAAGGCTCGGCGGAATCGGCGCCGGGACCAGCAGCCCATCCGATGTCGAGACATAGTAGTCCATCGTGACGGTGAGTCGGCTTTGGAACAGACCCAGATCGACGCCGACGTTCGTCTCGCGGTTGCTCTGCCAGCGGATGTTCGGGTTGGCGAGCGTGAGCTGCGTGGCTCCGCTCGCGACCACGTCCGACCCGAACAGATAGTTCAAGCCCTGGACGATCGGCGCAGAGAACCGGTAGTCGCCGATGTCTTGGTTCCCCAGCACGCCGTGGCTCACCCGCAGCTTGAAGTAGTCCACGCCGCGGCCGAGCAGGGGGATCGACGGGTAGAAGCGTTCCTGGCTCAGCACCCAACCCACGGATGCCGCCCCGAACGTGCCATAGCGATTCCCCGGGCCGAAGCGCGACGAGCCGTCGCGTCGCAGGCTCCCGGTGAAGAGGTAGCGATCTCTGTAGGCGTAGTTGGCGCGTACCAGCAGTGCGCGCAGCGCGTTTTCGAGGCGGGACCCGCCGTTATTCAGGTTGCTGCGCTGGCCCGCATCGATCACCTGCAGGTTCTCGTTGGTGTAGCCCTCGCGATACGCGACCAGTGCGTCGCGCGTGTCTCGCTGCTCCGTGAAGCCGGCGACCGCGTTGAGCCGGTGCGCGGATCCGAAGCTCCGGTCGAACGTGAGGAGGTTCTCCACGAGGAGCGACGTGCGCTCGTCCTGCGTGCTCGTCAGCCGGGCGGGCAGCAGCGGATCGCGGAAGCGCAGCTGTCCCCGGTGGACGAAGTTCTCCTGCGTGTAGGCTTCGAGGTTGACGCCGAGGTTGAAGCGGTAGCGCAAGCTGGACGCGAGCTGCAGCTCGGCGAACGTGGTCCCGATCAGCTGATTGGAGCGGCCCCAGTTGTTCTGCATCATCAGCTCGCCCACGGGGTTGGTGCCGAACGTGGGGACCGCGTCGCTGCCGAAGGCGAACCCGCTGGACGTAGTGCTGTCGCGCACGGGGATGGCGGGAGGAAACCGGACCACGTCGATCAGGGGAAAGCCGTCCAGGAACTGTCGCCGCGTGCTCGAGAGCGCCATGGTCTCCCCGAGCGTCAGCCGCCCGCGCTGCAGTTGGGAGTTGATCCGGAAGTTGTAGCGGTGGAATCCGGTCTGAACGATGGCGCCATCTTGCTGCAGGTAGCCGCCCGAGATCAGGTAGCTGGCGCCGGCCGTCCCGCCCGATACAGTCACCCCGTGGTCCTGGATGGCGCCGGTCGTGAACACCGCGTCCTGCCAATCGGTGCTGATCGGCGGCGGGTTCGCGGCACCGGGGATCACCTGCTGACCCGCGTTCTGGTACGCCTGGCGGGCGATCGCGGCCCAGTCGGTGGTGTTCATCATCGGGACGCGCTTGGGGATCTGCTGGTACCCGTAGTAGGACTGCAGCTCGACCCGCGTATCGCCGCGCCCGCGACGCGTCCGGATGACCACCACGCCGTTGGCCGCCTGCGCGCCGTACTGCGCGGCAGCCGACGCGTCTTTCAGCACTTCGATGGATTCGATGTCGTCGGGATCGAGGTTGGGGTTCTGTCCCAGGTACATCCCGTCCACGACGTAGAGCGGCGCCGAATTGCTGAGGAAGTTCTGACCGCGGATGACGACGTCCGCCGGCCGCCCCGGCTCCCCCGACGCGGAGATCTGCACGCCCGCGAGCCGGCCACGCAGGGCCTCTTCGACCGTGGCTACCTGTGCCCCACGCACCTGGTCCCCGGTGACCCCCGCGCTCGCATCCGACACGTCGCGGCGCTGTTGCGTGAGGTACCCCATCACCACCTGCTCCTGCAGCGTCAGCGGTGCCGCCTCGAGCGACACGTCGACGACCGCACGGCCCTCGATCGCCACTTCCAGTGTCTTGTAGCCGATCGCGCGGAACAGCAGCGTGCGGGCGCCGGGCGGCAGCTCGAGACGGTACTCCCCTTTGTCGTCGGTGAAGGTGCCCTGGGCGGTGCCGCCCACGAGCACGCGCGCCGCTGGCACCGGAGATGCGTCGCTCGTGCTGACCACGCGGCCGCGCACGCTGTCGGGCGTTTGCGCCGCGCCGACCGCCGCCGGGACCAGCGACAGGAGAACAAGAGCGCCTGCTGGCAGGCATCGCGTGCCAAGTCCAGACGAACGGGTCATACGCCCCTCCGAATGGTGCGGGAAGACGGTCCTGCTTGGCGGTCGGACGCGATGGCAAATCGGCAAGTCCCATGCCGACGCGTCCCGGGTGGCGCGTCGGAGCGAGGCGTGTGAAGTTTTCCCAGGAGACAGAGCATGCACCCCATTCTCGACCGCAGACCGTCCCGCTGGTTGGTGATCGTGTCCCTGAGCGCTGCCTGTTCTGGTGGGGGAGGTGGGGGCGCCCGGAAGCCGTTCGGCGCCACCGCGCGGGGGGAGGCCGTGAGCGTGTACACCCTCAAGAACGCCCACGGGATCGAGCTGCGGGTGCTCGACTACGGCGGCATCATCGTGTCGCTCCGGGTCCCCGACCGGAACGGCCGGCTCGACGACGTCGTGCTGGGATTCGACTCCCTCGGGGACTACGAGCGGGGGTCACCCTACTTCGGCGCCCTGATCGGCCGGTACGGCAACCGCATCGCCCGGGGCCGGTTCACGCTGGACGGCCGGACCTACACGCTGGCCACGAACAATGGCCCCAATCACCTGCACGGCGGCGCGCGCGGCTTCGACAAGGTGGTCTGGGCCGCCGCACCCTTCGAGCGTGGTGACAGCGTCGGTCTCGTCCTGAATTACACGAGCCCGGACGGAGAAGAGGGCTACCCCGGCACGCTCCGAGCGACGGTGACCTACACCCTCACGAACGCCAACCAGCTGATTTTCGACTATCACGCGACCACGGACCGCGCAACTCCGGTGAACCTCACGCAGCACAGCTACTTCAATCTGGCGGGCGACGGCAAGGGCGACATCCTCGGCCACGTGGTCACGCTCAACGCCGACCGCTTCACGCCGGTGGACTCGACGCTCATTCCGACGGGCGAAATCAGGAGCGTCGCGGGCACGCCGTTCGACTTCCGCACGCCGACACCGATCGGCGCGCGCATCGATCAGGATGATCAGCAGCTCCGCTACGGGCGGGGCTACGACCACAACTTCGTGCTCGACAAGGGCGGCATAGGTGGCAAGGGCGGCATAGGGGAAGACATGACGCTTGCCGCACGAGTGTACGAGCCGACGAGCGGGCGGGTGATGGAGATCTCGACGACGGAGCCGGGACTGCAGTTTTATTCCGGCAACTTCCTGGACGGCACGCTGCGGGGCAAGCAGGGCGTCGTCTACCGGCACCGCTACGGTTTCGCCATGGAGACGCAGCACTTCCCCGACTCGCCGAACAAGCCCGCGTTCCCGTCGACGATCCTGCGTCCCGGGGAAGACTACCGCACGCGTACCATCTACCGGTTCGGAGTTCAGCCATGAGGGCTCGCAGTCATCGTGTACTGCTCGTGCTTCCGTTGGTGTGGAGCGCGATCGCCGCCCGGCTTGCCGCGCAGACGGCCGACTACCTGAACCCGGACGTGCCGCTGGGGCGGCGCGTGGACGACCTCGTGTCCCGCATGACGCTCGAGGAAAAAGTGTCTCAGATGCAGGACGTCGCACCGGCGATCGAGCGGCTGGGGATCCCGCAATACAACTGGTGGAACGAGGCGCTGCACGGCGTCGCCCGCTCCGGCTTGGCGACCTCGTTTCCCCAGGCCATCGGCCTCGCCGCCACCTGGGACGACTCGCTGATCTTCCGGATGGCCACGGTTATCTCGGACGAGGCGCGCGCCAAGCACCACGAGTACGTCCGAGCGGGCTCGCGCCAGCGCTATCAAGGCCTGACCTTCTGGTCCCCCAACATCAATCTGTTCCGCGATCCGCGCTGGGGGCGGGGCCAGGAGACCTACGGCGAAGACCCGTTTCTCACGGGCCGACTCGCGGTGCAGTTCATCCGCGGCATGCAGGGCGACGATCCGAATTACCTGAAGACCGTGGCCACGGTGAAGCATTTCGCGGTGCACTCGGGTCCCGAGCCGGAGCGGCACACCTTCGACGCCGTCGTGAGCGAGCGCGACCTGCGCGAGAGCTATCTGCCGCACTTCGAGGCCGGCATCCGGGAGGGCGGGGCGTATTCGCTGATGTGTGCCTACAACCGGGTCGACGGCAAGGCGGCGTGCGGCAGCGATCTGCTGCTCGAAGCCATCCTGCGGGGCGAGTGGGGCTTCAAGGGCTACGTCGTGTCCGACTGCGGTGCCATCGACGACATCTATGCCCGCCACAAGGTCGTCGCGACTGCTGCCCAGGCGGCGGCCCTGGCCGTGAAAACCGGCACCGATCTGGAGTGCGGCCACGTCTACGCGAACCTCGGCGACGCGGTCAGGCAGGGGCTCGTTACCGAGCAGGAGATGGACACGTCGCTCAAGCGTTTGTTCCTGGCGCGGTTCAAACTGGGGATGTTCGACCCGCCGGATCGCGTGCGCTGGGCGCGCATCCCGGCGGGTGTGCTCGACCAGCCGGCGCATCGTGCGCTCGCGCGTCAGGCAGCGCGTGAATCAATCGTCCTTCTGAAGAATGCCGGCAGGCTGCTCCCGCTCCGCAAGGACCTGGGCACGCTCGCGGTCATCGGGCCCAACGCCGATCAGTGGCGCATGCTGCTCGGCAACTACAACGGGCTCCCGGCCGATCCCGTGACCCCACTGCGCGGCATTCGCGAAGCGGTGGGGAAGGGGACGCGCGTGCTCTACGCCCGCGGGGCGGACCTGGCCGATGGCTTCCCGGTGCTGGACGTCACTCCGTCCAGCGCGCTCTCCACGAGCGCCGGCGCGCCCGGCCTCGACGTCGCCTATTTCAACAGTCGAGCGATGGCGGCGGCTCCTGTGTCCACTGCCGTCGACACGGCGCTGGATGTGAACTGGAACGACGGCGCGCCGCGTGCGGACCTGAACCCCGACGACTTCGCGGTACGCTGGACGGGTGCTTTGCGGCCGCCGCACAGCGGGACGTATCGGCTCGGCTTGATCGGCACCATGCGGTTCCAGCTCTTCCTCGACGATAGTCTGGTCGTCCGCTCGGTGTATCCCACACACGACGGGGAATTCCCGGACCCGCGCCCGGTACGGAGCGAGCCGCTGCGGCTCGAGGCGGGCAGAAGCTATCGGCTACGCGTGGACGCCCAGGAGTCCTACGGCGACGCACAGCTCCACCTGCTCTGGTCTACTCCCCAGGAGATGCTCGAGGCCGAGGCGGTGCGGGCGGCCGCGCAGGCGGATGTCGTCGTGCTGTGCCTGGGCCTCACGGCCCAGCTCGAGGGCGAGGAGATGCGGGTCGAGATCGACGGCTTCCGAGGCGGAGACCGCACGCAGATCGACCTCCCCGCGCCGCAAGAGCGGCTGCTCGAGCACATCGTCGCCGTGGGCAAGCCCACGGTGCTGGTGCTACTCAACGGCAGCGCGCTGGCGGTGAACTGGGCCGAGCAGCACGTCCCCGCGATCGTCGAGGCTTGGTACGGCGGGCAGGCGGCGGGCAGCGCGCTCGCGGATGTGCTGTTCGGAGACTACAACCCGGGCGGGCGCCTGCCCGTGACGTTCTACAAGAGCGTCGCCGACCTGCCGCCGTTCGACGACTACGCCATGGCAGGGCGGACCTACCGATTCTTCAAGGGCACGCCGCTCTACCCCTTCGGATACGGTTTGAGCTACACGAGCTTCGCGTACAAGAACCTGCGCACGAGCACCGCGACGCTCGCGGGAAGTGACAGGCTCACCGTCCAGGTCGACGTGACGAACCAGGGCAAGCTGGCCGGCGACGAGGTCGTCCAGCTCTACGTGCGACATCTCGGCTCGCGCGTCGCGCGGCCCCGGGAGGATCTCCGGGGCTACCGGCGCGTCGCGCTCCAGCCGGGGGAGACCCGAACGGTCGCGTTTCCGCTGGCCGCATCCGCGCTGGCGTATTGGAGTCCGGACGCACACCGCTGGGTGGTCGAGGACGAGCGCGTGGAGATCGCGGTCGGTGCGTCCTCCGCCGACATCCGGCTCCGGCGGACGCTCAGAGTCGCGGCCCGGCCGTGAACGTGCGCCGAGCCGTCGTCAGCCTGCTCGCGCTGCTGGTCGCCCCGTTCGCGCCGGCGGTGGCGCAGCGGGAGCGGGCGATGCTCCCCTTCGACCGCGCCTGGCGGTTCCACCTCGGCGACGTCGCCGGCGCTCAGGACGCGACGTTCGACGATTCCGGTTGGCGCAGCCTGGATCTGCCGCACGACTGGAGCATCGAGGGGGAGTTCAGCGACACGAACCCCGCCGGAGCGGGCGGCGGCGCGCTTCCCGGCGGCGTGGGCTGGTACCGCAAGACGTTCTCCGTAGCCGAGGGGGACACGAGCCGGCTGGTCTTCGTGGAGTTCGATGGCGTCTACCGTAACAGCGAGGTCTGGATCAACGGCCATTACCTGGGGAAGCGGCCGTATGGATACAGCTCATTTCGCTACGAGCTGACACCGCACCTCCGCCGCGGCCCGGCGAGCAACGTGATGGCCGTGCGGGTGGACAACGCGCAGCAGCCCAACTCGCGCTGGTACTCGGGCTCCGGCATCTACCGGCACGTCCGCCTGGTCACGACCGACCCTGTACACGTGGACCACTGGGGCACCTATGTCACGACGCCCGAGGTCGGCACGGCCTCGGCCCGGGTGACCATGCGCACCACGATCCGCAACGCGTCGCAGTCCGAGCAGCCGATCACGCTGCGGACGTCGCTGTACGACGCCGCCGGCAGGGAAGTGGCGGCGGCCTCGACCGAGGCCGGCATCCCGCACGACTCCATCGGCGAAATCGCGCAGGACCTGGTCATCAGGGACCCGACGCTGTGGTCGCTGGAGCGACCGTACTTGTACCGGGCCGCGTCGCGGGTGGTGTGCAGGGGAAAGCCCTGCACAGACGACTACGGCACGTCGTTCGGAGTGCGGACGTTCGCGTTCGATCCCGACCGCGGGTTCATCCTCAACGGCGCGCACGTGAAGATCCGCGGCGTGTGTCTGCACCACGACCTCGGGGCCCTGGGTGCCGCCGTGAACACCCGCGCCCTCGAGCGGCAGCTCGAGATCATGCGGGACATGGGTGTCAACGCCATCCGCACGTCGCACAACCCGCCCGCCCCCGAGCTGCTCGATCTCACCGATCGCATGGGCTTCATCGTGCTGGACGAGGCCTTCGATATGTGGAAGAAGCAGAAGACCAAGTACGACTACCACCTGGACTGGGACGCGTGGCACGTGCGCGACCTGTCCGATATGGTGCGGCGTGACCGGAACCATCCCAGCGTCTTCATGTGGAGCATCGGGAACGAGGTCATGGAGCAGTGGACCAACGACGATACCACCGCCGCTCCGATCGCTCGCGAACTGGCCGGGATCGTGCGACGCCTCGACCCGACACGGCCGATTACGTCAGCGAACAACAACGGCAGTCCGGCGAACCCGCTGTTTCACGCCGGCGCCCTCGACCTGCTGGGCCATAACTACCACCACGAGGCCTGGCCGAACCTGCCGGCGCAATTCCCGGGCGCGAAGTTCGTCATCACCGAGGCCATGTCCGCGCTCAACAGCCGCGGCGTCTACGAGCAGCCCTCCGACAGCGTCGCCAGCTATGAGACGCCGTACGTGAAGGACCACGGACCGCAGCCCAACAAGGACTACCGGCTCTCGTCGTACGACGACCGCAAGGCTTTCTGGGGCTCGCTGCACGAAGAATCGTTGCGGCTGTTCGAGCGGTACCCATTCCTCTCGGGGATGTTCATCTGGACCGGGATCGACTACCTGGGCGAGCCCACGCCGTATCAGTGGCCGGCGCGCAGCTCCTATTTCGGCGTTGTCGACTTGGCTGGTTTCCCCAAAGACCCGTACTACCTGTACCAGAGCGAGTGGACGCACCGGCCGATGCTGCACGTCTTCCCGCACTGGAACTGGACGGCGGGCGACACCGTCGACGTGTGGGCCTATACCAACGGCGAAGAGGTGGAGCTGTTCCTGAACGGCACCTCGCTGGGCGTGAAGCGGAAAGAGGGCGACGTCCTGCATCTGATGTGGCGTGTCGCGTATACGCCGGGGACATTGCGGGCGGTGGCGCGCAGGGGCAGTCACGCGATCGCGACCGAGGAGGTGCGGACCGCCGGTGCGCCCGCGCGCCTCGCACTCGCCCCCGACCGTTCAGTCGTCCATGCCGACGGGAGCGACCTCTCGTTCGTGACCGTCACCGTGCTGGACCGCGCGGGCATCGCGGTGCCGACGGCGGATCACCTGGTCCGGTTCCGGGTGGCCGGGGATGCACGGATCGCGGGAGTCGACAACGGGGACCAGATCAGCCATGCGCCCTTCGAGGCCGATCGCGTGCGGCTGTTCAACGGGAAGGCGCTGGTCATCGTCCGCGCGGGCGAGCGGGCGGGAACGGTGACGCTGACGGCGGAAGCGGACGGACTCGCGCCCGCTACGGTTCGTGTTGGGCTTCGATGAGCAAGACTCCGGTCTCCGCCGCTCCCGGCCCGGAGGTCGTGAAGACGCCCGCGTCGCGACCGGTCTCGGCTCGGTAGCGCGCCGCCACGTCGCGCACCAGCCCCTCCGCCCCGCTCGTGCCCAAGACCGCCACGGTGCCGCCGCTTCCCCCGCCGGTGATCTTCGCGCCGAACAGTCCCTGCTCCGGACCCGCGGCGGCCACCAACTCCACCAGGCGATCGGTCCCGTCGCTCCCGAGCCCGCAAGCGCCGTAGCTCTTGTGGGATTCGGACATGAGGGCCCCCAGCTCGAGTGCCGCATGCGGCTCGTCCGCCAGCGCGCCGAGCAGCTCGGCGAACCGCTCCACGCGCGCCTGCTCGCGGACCGGGTGTTCCGTGGCCCGTCGCACGGGGTAGCGGCGTTCGGGACGGACCCGGGTGGCCGTGTCGGTCAGCCCGTCGTAGCGCTCCAGGAACTCCGCCCCGGACATCTCGTCCGGTAGCAGGCCGCTCAGCCCCGAGAACTCCGGCCCCGTCAGATTCGCGAGATACCCACCCCAGCGCGGATCCTCGATGCGCACGCGGGTGCCGTCGCGCACCGCCGGCAACCCCGCGGCGGCGGCGATCATGCGGTAGCCCATGAACGCCGCCGTACGGACCGTGCCGTAGTCCGCTCCGGCGACCGCGTGGCTGATGCCGGAATCGATGCCGTAGAAGCGGTATCCGTCGGGAATGGCGACGTACCCCTCGATCGTGCCCGGCTGGCACCGCAGCCGCAGCAGCCGATCGCGTTGACCACAGGCGCTGGTCATCTGATCCATGATGCCGCACGGCGCGCCGACCACGTGGTTCTCGACTGTCTGGCAAGCCGCCGCCAGCTCCGTTGCAGTCATCGGGCTGCCGCACCCGGCGGCGACGGCCGCTCCGGCGGCGACCTCGAGCGCCGCGGACGACGCGACGCCCCTCCCTTCCGGCACGGTCGAATCGACGAGCAGGCGGACGCCCGGGGGGATCCGTCGCCCCGTTCGAGCGGCGCATGACAAACAGTGCTGCACGATGCCCACGACATAACTCGCCCATCGGTCGGCGTCCCGTCCTGCGAACCAAGCCGCGAGCTCCGCCGGCGCGCGGGCCGGCAGCTCGACCCCGAAGAAATGCCACCGTCCCGCGCGGCGCGTCGCGATGTCGCAGCGCGGCGTATCCTGTAGCTGCAAGAGCGCCGCCGTCGAGCATTCGAGCGGCAGCTCGAGCACGCGCGCGCCGCTGTAGTCCGCGATCCCGCCCATCACATCGAGTCGCCCGGGCGCCCGCGCGATGTAGACGGGCGCATCGCCTGCGAAGAACTCCCGGAGGTGCGGATCCGCTTCGTGCCGCAAGGCGCGCAGGCGGTCGAGGGCGGGCTCGAACCACACCAGATCTCCCGCGCTACGGACCTCGGGGAGGCGACGCAGCCGGATCACCGCAGCAACCCGCGCCTCCGCAGCGCGTCTTGCAGCATCGGCTCGACCCGGGTGCGCAGCCGCTCGTTCGCATACCCGACCCACGCCACGTCGGCAGCTACGTCGAAGGGGGCGTCGACCGGCGCTCCGCTCGGATCGCGCAGCACCACGCCTGACTCCTCCGCGATGAGCGCCGTACAGAGATCGTAGGGGTGGCAACACAGTCCCGGAGGCAGCCCCTGGGTCGCGCGGACTGACTGCACCAGGGGGCGAAGGTCGGCGATCAGACGATCATGACCGGCCATCAGCTCGTACAGCTCACCGCCGGTCGACGCGTACTGGTCTTCGAAGCAGGCGGCACGCCCCGGGGTCGGCTGCACCAGCGCCTGCACGACTTCGTCGTCGATGGCAGCGAGCGTGTCCCGGGCTCCCGGGAAGAATCGCACGACCGTCGCGAAGCCGTGCGCGATGGTGTCCGCCCGCGACGGTTGGAGCGTGAGACGCTCCCGCGCGCCGGAGAGGCGATTGCATCGCCGCGCCTCCATCCCCCGCCCGCGCAGCGCCCACAACTGGTCCGAGAGATGCTGCTTGACGAGCGGAATCTCCGTCTGCACCGCGAGGACGATGTCACGCAGGCGAGTCTCGGCGCCGCGGTTCGGCGCGATGCCGGTGAGAATCCAGGCGCTGCGCTTCTGATACATGAGTCCACGCGTGCCGTCGATCGGATCCACCAGCAGGCGCCAGCGGCAATCCCGCTCCCGCGCTCCTTGGGGTAGGACGAGGACGTCGCCCGGGAGTCCCTCGGCCACGACGCACAGCGGCTCCTCGCGGGCGAGCTCCGCAAGGCCCTCCACCAGGGTGTCCTCGCCCACGCGGTCGATAGCGTAAATCGTGTCGCCCCCCCCTCCTCCTCCCGTGTCGGAAGCCACGGCGGCAAGCAGCTCCGACCCCTGCCGGGTGCACGCCTCGACCACCGCGTCCCGGAGGCGCTCGTGCAGCGCGAGGATGGGCTCCAGCAGGCGCTCGACGTCCGCCACCTCAGCCGCCCTGCGTGTAGTGCACGCTCGCGACCGCCTGCAGCTCGGCCGCCTTTTGCTCGGGGGCCGTGTCGTTCAAGAAGTTGCCGCCGCCGATCTCCGGACCGGCGAGGTACTTGAGCAGGCCCGGCTTGCGCAGCGGCGGATGGATCTGAATGTGGAAGTGGAACCCCGGGTGCGGCGACCCGTCCGTCGGCGCCTGGTGCAGCACCATCACGTACGGGAACGACAGGCGCCACAGGTTGTCGAGGCGAATCAGCGTCTCGCGCAGCACGGCCGCGAAGTCCCCGAGCTCGGACGCCGAGAGGCGAGCCAGGCTGGGGTGCGTGGCCCGAGGCGCCACGAGCGTCTCGTACGGGTAGCGGGCGAAGTAGGGGATGAAGGAGAGCGCCTGGTCGCGGCGGACCAACAGCCGTCGACCGTCCGCCTCCTCGGCGGCCAGGATGTCCTGGAACAGCGGTCGGCCGTGCTCCGCCAGGTGCGCCGCTTGCGCCTCGGCCTCGAGCTCGATGGTCTTGAACACGAAGTTCGTGGCGTAGATCTGGCAGTGCGGATGGGGGTTGCTCACGCCGACCACCTCGCCCTTGTTCTCGAACACGAGCACGTGCCGGACGTCGTCGCGCGAGCCGAGGTCCCGATATTGTGCCTGCAGCACCTCGAGCAGATTCACCATCTCCGCCGCCGGCAGCTGGGCGAGGGTGAGATCGTGGCGCGGCGTGAAGCATACCACTCGGGCACATCCGCTGGCGGGCCGGTTCCGATAGATTCCCCGTGGCGCGGTGAGCTCCGTGGGCGCCCCGGGGCCGACGCACGGATGGTCGTTGTCGAACACGAAGACGCCGGTGTAGCGGTCGTTCCGCTGCCCCGAGCTGCGCACGTTGCCGGGACACAGATAGCAATCCGGGACGTAGGGCGGCAGCGCGCGCGCGGTGTCGTCCACGCGCTCGCCCTGCCAGGGTCGCTCGTTGCGGTGGGACGACACGACGACCCACTCGCGCCGCAGCGGATGCCAACGCTGTTCCCAGACCATGCCCGTTAGAGCGGCAATCTAACCGGCCATTTGGGGAACCCACCACATGAGTCCGAGAGCCACGCAGGACGCCTACACGCCCCGCCCGGAGCACCATTTCACCTTCGGACTCTGGACGGTCGGCAACCCGGGCCGGGACCCGTTCGGGGACCCCGTGCGGCCGGCGCTGTCCCCCGTTCACATCGTTCGCAAGCTGGCGCCGCTCGGCGCCTACGGCGTCAACCTGCACGACAATGACCTCGTGCCGCGGGATGCGAGCGCCGCGGAGCGCGATCGCATCGTGCGCGAGTTCAAGCAGGCGCTCGCCGACACCGGGATGCGGGTGCCGATGGCCACCACCAACCTCTTCTCCGACCCCGCGTTCCGCGACGGCGCGTTCACGAGCAACGACGCGCGGGTGCGGGCGTACGCCCTGCAGAAGACCATGGCCGCCATCGACCTGGCGGTGGAGCTGGGGGCCACGACGTACGTGTGCTGGGGCGGGAGAGAAGGAGTGGAGACCAACGCCGCCAAGGATCCGCGCGCGGCGCTCGGCTGGTACCGCGACGCTATCAACTTCTTGTGCGAGTACGTGCGGTCGCAGCGCTACGACTTGCGGTTCGCCCTCGAGGCAAAGCCCAACGAGCCGCGCGGCGACATCTTTCTCCCGACCACCGGCCACATGCTGGCCTTCATCTATAGGCTCGATCACCCCGACATGGTCGGTGTGAATCCGGAGGTCGCGCACGAGCGGATGGCCGGCCTCGATTTCTCCCACGCCGTGGCCCAGGCGCTGGAAGCGGGCAAGCTCTTCCACATCGATCTCAACGGGCAGCAGCCGGGGCGTTTCGATCAGGACCTGCGGTTCGGAAGCGACGATCCCAAGGCGGCGTTCTTCCTCGTGAAGCTGCTCGAGGACGCACGCTGGCCCGGGATGCGGCATTTCGACAGCCACGCCTATCGCACGGAGGATGCAGACGGGGTCTGGGCCTTCGCCGCCGGGAGCATGCGCACCTATCTCATTCTGAAGGAGAAGGTGGAGCGCTTCAACCATGACGCCGAGATCCAGCAGCTGTTGGGAGAGCTGCGCGACCGCGGAGGTAGCGCCGCGGGGCGTGTGCAGTTCAGCCCCGAAACTGCGCGCGCGCTCAAGGCCGAGGCGTTCGACCTGAACGCGCTGCGCACCCAGGGCTTTGCTTACGAGCGGCTCGACCAGCTCACGATGGAGCTGCTGCTCGGTGTACGGTAAAATGGGCGACTCGCTGTTCCTCGGGCTGGACGTGGGTACGAGCGGCGTGAAGGCCATTCTCGTGAGTCCCGCGGGGGCCGTCGCGGCCGCCGCCACCGTTCCGCTTTCGCTCGACACGCCACGACCCGGCTGGGCGGAGCAAGATCCGGAGGCATGGTGGCAGGCGAGCGGCACGGCCATCCGGCGCGTGCTCGAGCAGCGCGCGGGCGCGCGGGTCGCCGCGGTCGGGATCTCGGGTCAGATGCACTCTTCGGTATTTCTCGACAAGAGCGGCGCCGTGATCCGCCCCGCGCTGTTGTGGTGCGATGGGAGAACCACGGCCGAATGCCGCGAGATCGTCGAGCGAGCAGGCGGCGAGCCTCACCTGCGCGAGTGGGTGTGCAATCCCGCGCTGGAAGGGTTCACCCTCCCCAAGGTGCTGTGGCTGCGCAATCACGAGCCCGCAGCCTTCGCCCGCCTCGCGACCGTGCTCCTCGCCAAGGATTTCGTTCGGCTCCGGCTCACGGGCGTGGTGGCGTCCGAGCCGTCCGATGCGTCCGGCACCCTCATGTTCGACCCGGGCGGCCTGCGTTGGAGTCGTGAAATGCTCGATGCGGTCGAGCTGCCGCGATCGTTGTTACCCGACGTCGGGGGATCGGCGGCAGTCCTCGGTCGTGTCACCGAGCAGGCGGGGGCGCTCACGGGCCTGGCTCCGGGCACGCCGGTGGTGGGTGGCGGAGCCGACAACGCGTGCGGTGCCGCGGGCGTCGGTGCCATCTCGCCCGGGGATGCGGTTTCGAGCTGGGGCACGTCGGGGACCGTGCTCGCTCCGACGGCGGAGCCGCGCGTCGACCCAGGATTGCGGGCGCACACCTTCTGCCACGTGGCGCCCGGCGTCTGGTACGTAATGGGCGTCGTGCTGTCGGCGGGAGGTGCCTTCGCCTGGTACCGCGATCAGGTCGCGCGTGAGCTCCCCGACACCGATCAGCGCGACGCGCGTCTGGTCGAAGAGGCGGCTGGCGTGCCCCCGGGCGCCGAGGGGGTGACGTTCCTCCCCTATCTCCAGGGCGAGCGCACGCCCCACCGCGACGCCTCGCTGCGCGCCGCCTTCGTCGGCCTGAGCCTCGCCCACTCGCGCGCCCACATGACGCGGGCGGTGCTCGAAGGCGTGTGCTTCGCGCTGCGTGATTGCCTGGCGGTCCTCCAGGAGCTGGGCTTGGCCCCGAGCTGCCTGCTTTTGACGGGGGGCGGGGCCCGCAGCGCGTTCATTCGCCGGCTGCAGGCGGACGTCTTCGGGCTGCCGGTGACTACGGTCAACCGGGAAGAGGGACCGGCCTACGGCGCGGCGCTGCTCGCCGCCGTGGGCGTCGGCGTGTTTCCGGATCTCAAGGCGGCGGTGCAGTGCACGCTGACCCGGGCGCCGCTGACGGAGGCCACCCCCGAGGCGCATCGCACGTACCAGCGCGTCTACGAGCGCTTCCGCGCCTGCTATGCCGCGGCTCTGCCGGCCCGTTCATAGGCCCTGCCCGTGGCTGCCACCACAGGGGATTCGATCGTGAAGCCGTGCTTGGTCGCCTGCATCGTGCTGCTGCTCGCCTGGTCCACGCCGGCGGCCGCGCAGACAGAGCCGCACGCCCAGCCGCAGCCGCGGATCCTGGGCGACCTGGTGGACGTGAGCGAGGAGTTCGAGCAGCCGGATCAGATCCATTACGTAGGCAGCCGCGTCACCCAGTTCGATCCGGCCACCGGCGTGGGCGTGCTCCGCTGGGATCGCTACCTGCGCCAGCCCAGCTACTCGTTCAATAAGATGGACATGGCGCTGGCGCGCGCCGGCCTGAACGAGTTTCCCGGGACCGAGTACGATCGCGACCCGGCGCTCCCCTTCGAAATCACGTTCGTCAGCCCGCGAACGGTGCGGCTGCGCTGCTTCACGCGGGACCTGCCGCCCGCCGCGCGCCAGGACGCCGATTCCCTCATGCTGGCCGGCCCCGTGCGCATCGACCGGTCGTGGAAGGTGCAGAGGGGCGACAGCATCGTCCGCTACACGAGCGCCTACGGCGAGCTGCGGCTCATCAAGAACCCGTGGCACATCGAGTTCTACGACGCCGCGGGAAAGTTGCTGACCCGCACGCAGACGCTCGGCGACCCCGCCTCGTTCCAACCGTACGCGCCGTTCTCGTTCATCCGGCGCGCGCGGGACCTGGGCCGCAGCACGGCCGCCACGTTCGAGCTCAAGTACGATGAGAAGATCTTCGGGACCGGCGAGTCGTTCACGCGCTTGAACAAGCGCGGCCAGAAGATGGTCATGTACTTGCGCGACGGGCAAGGCGTGCAGAACTACCGCCAGTACAAGGCGGTCCCCTTCTTCTTGAGCAGCAACGGCTACGGCATGTTCGTGCACACCAGCGCGCCCGTCACGTTCGATTTCGGCCATGATTTTGATCAGCACACCGTCATCTACACGGGCGACGAGGTGATGGACCTTTTCGTCTTCCTGGGGCAGCCGAAGGACGTGCTGGGCGAGTACACGGCGCTCACGGGGCGCAGCCCGGTCCCGCCGCTCTGGTCCTTCGGACTGTGGATGAGCCGGATCACCTACAAGGCTGAGGCGGAGGTCCGGGACGTGGCGGCGAAGTTGCGTCGCTATCTCATCCCGAGCGACGTGATCCACCTCGACACCGGCTGGTTCGAGACCGACTGGCGGAGCGACTACGAATTCTCCACCACCCGCTTCGCGAACCCGCGCGCCATGATCGCGGACCTCGGGCATTTGGGCTTTCACATCAGCCTGTGGCAGTACCCCTACTTCACGCGTAAGAACAGGATCTGGACCGAGCTGCTGGAGGGCGGCTACGGCGTCCGGAACGAGGGGGGCCGCATCGCGCCCGAGGACGCCACGCTCGACTTCTCGAACGCGGACGCGGTGCGCTGGTACCAGGGCAAGCTCAAGAGCCTGCTGGACCTGGGGGTCGGCGTCATCAAGGCGGACTTCGGCGAGGGCGCGCCGCTCACGGGCGTGTACGCCTCGGGGCGCACCGGCTGGTACGAGCACAACCTCTACCCGGTCCGCTACAACAAGGCCGCGTGGGAGATCACCAAGCGCGCGACCGGAGACGGCATCATCTGGGGGCGGAGCGCGTGGGCCGGTAGCCAGCGTTACCCGCTGCACTGGGGCGGCGACGCCGAGAACACCAACTCGGCGATGGCCGCGACGCTGCGGGGCGGACTGTCATTCGGGCTGTCGGGCTTCACCTTCTGGAGCCACGATGTGGGCGGCTTCGTCAACCGGGCGCCGCGCGCGCTGTACCGCCGCTGGCTCCCATTCGGCGCGCTCACCTCACACACGCGCACGCACGGCGCGCCCCCGCGCGAGCCCTGGGAATACGACTCGGCGTTCGTGCAGGACTTCCGCCGAGCGGTCGAAATGAAGTACCGGCTGATGCCCTACATCTACGCGCAGGCCAAGGCGTCCGCGGCGAACGGGTATCCCATGCTGCGCACCCTGTTCTTCGAGTACCCGGACGATCCCACGTCCTGGCTGATCGAGGACGAATACCTGTTCGGCTCGGACCTGCTCGTGGCGCCTCTGTTCGAGGAGGCGGACCACCGCAACGTGTACCTCCCGCCCGGCAGCTGGATCGATTATCAGACCGGCCGCGTCTATTCCGGTGCCGTGTGGCACGATATCCCGGCCGGGCCGATCCCGATCGTGGTCCTGGCACGGAACCACGCGGTGATACCGCACGTCGCCGTCGCGCAGCATACGGCGGCGATCGACTGGAGCGACGTGGAGCTCCGTGTCTTCAGCACGGACAGCGGCTCGACAACGGGCCGCTTCGCGCTCCCCACTGGCGAGCTGTACACGCTCGAACTGCGTCCGACCGCGACGGGCTACACGCTGCTGCGCGATCCGCTCGGGGGACGGGTCAAGTGGCGGATCACGCGGGCCCCGCCCGGCTCATAACCCCGCCCACGCCTTGGCCTGCGCAATCACGGCGGCCATCTGCTCGCGATACCCGGTGAACGTGTCGTCCACCACCATCAGCGTCGGGATCAGCCCGTCCCGCTTGGACAGCGACAGGGTGGCCGGGTCCCAGCGGCCGAACCCCGATTCGTGCACGCCGCTCGAGCCCCGCCCCGGCGCGGGATGCGAGAGGTGCGAGAAGAAGCGGGCGAACGGCACGGCCCGCGGCGTGTACACGTGGTACAGCGGAATGAACTCGAGCAGCGCGTCGTACAGAAACTCACCGCACGCGAGCACCTGCGGGTACCGGGCGCGCAAGTCGGCCACGAGCCGGCGCGTGCCCTCGTGCATGTCGGCCTTGGTGTTGTTGACCCAGCCGCCCACGATGTCGAGGAAGTAGGCGTCCACGCCGTAGCGCTCGATGACGTCCGCGATGCGCGCCGTGAGCCAGCGGCGCCACGAAGCGACGCCCAGGTTCATGTAGACCCCGAAGCCCTCCTGGTGGCGGTCGTTGTCCCAATCCACCCAATTGAGATCGAAACGATCGCCGTCGACTCGCGCCGTCGCCGCATCGGCGAGCTGCGTGAAGTTCGGCAGGCGGCGATTCGCGGCGTTGGCGCCGAACATCGGCATGATCCGGAAGCCGAGCCGGTGGCCTTCCTGCACCAACCGCCGGAACCCCGCCTCGCCGCCCAGACGGGGGGCGGCGCGGTACGTGGGATAGTCCCAGTAGTAGCGGCCGTCCCAGGCCGAGATGAACACGAGCACGCGCTCCGCCGGCATCTGCGTGGCGATCCACTCGAGGATCGCGAGCATCCTGGCGTAGTCGTTGAAGACGTATCCGGTGTAATGCATCCCGTGCAGCGTGACGACGAGCGCCGTGCGTCGCAGCCAGGCGGGAACGTCGCCGCGCGTTTCCCAGCGGGGCCACCGGTACGCCCGTTCGAGGTGCCCGTAATGCGGCGCGACCGCCGCCTCGAGCGTGGCGGCGCGGCCCACGCGCCACGCCGGGACCTGCACGCGGGACTGGTCGAGCCAGCCCTCGACTTCATGGACCAGCTCCACGCGGTATCCCCGCTCGCCCGGCTGAAAGTAGAAGCGCTTGGTCCGCACCCGGTCGTCCAGCGACGAGAGCCCGACAAACTCCTGTTCGCCCGCTTGCACGACGGCGAGCGGCGTCCCCATGCCTCCCGCGGTATTGCCGCCGAACAAGTCGCCGCCGCCGAAGGGATAGCCCCACAGCACTTCGTTATCCTTGGGGTCGAACGGGTCCGCGCCGCCGCTCGACAGCTTGCCGCGCGGCACGCCGCGCAGCACGGTGGTCACCGCCTTGATCGGTTGGTCCATCTCCGCGGTCACGTCCCACACGACGGCGTCGTCCTCGGCGCGGAGCCGCGCGCTGACGCGGCCCGGCGCGCGCTCCTGGCCCCCCGCCCACACCAGGCCGGTCGCCATGATCTCGAGGCCTGCGTCCGTCTGCGTGGCCGTCATCTGGCGCGCGTCGAGCGCGTACGCGTTCTCGCGCGAGAAAACGAGGAACCCGAAGCGCAGTCCGGCGAACTCCACCGACGGCTCGGGAAAGTCGAAGCTGAACTTCTGAAAGGCGCGGCCACGCGGCGGGACGAGCACCTCGCTGGTGGACGTGAGTGGAAGAATCTGAGGGGCCCCGGACTTGCGTCCGGCGTCAGCACTGACCCCGGACGCAAGTCCGGGGTGCACCGGATGTGCCAGCGCGCCCGCACCGGCTGCGCCCACGGCCTTCAACCAATCGCGACGGGAGAGTGGGTCGATCATGTGCTGAAAGATGGCGACGAGGGGGTTTCATTGACACGGGCCCCCTGACGTGTAGTGTGGCCCTCCGACCTGCTCCAGGGAGCCCTCGTGACCGGCTGGGACTGGCTGATCATCCTGCTCTACTTCGGTCTCCTCCTGGGCCTCGCCTGGTGGGTGGCGCGGCGCAACCAGGACACCGCCGACGACTACTTCCTCGCGGGCCGCAACCTCGGCTGGTTTCTCGTCGGCGCGACCATCTTCGCGTCCAACATCGGCTCGGAGCACGTCGTAGGCCTCGCGGGGGCGGGCGCGACGAGCGGCGTGGCGCTGGCGCATTACGAGCTGCACGCCTGGTGCCTGCTCGTCCTCGGATGGGTGTTCGTCCCGTTCTACGCGCGAGCCCTGGTGTATACGATGCCCGAGTTCCTGGGCCGCCGCTTCTCGCCCACGGCCCGGTGGGTGCTGTCGGTGATCACCCTCGCGGCGCACGTCCTCACGAAGTTCGCGGTGGCGATCTTCGCCGGCGGCGTCGTCTTCGCCACGCTCTTGCCCGATGTGGCGCTGCGTGTGGGGGGCGCCACGTTCAACAGCTTCTGGATCGGCACGGTGGCGGTGGTGCTGCTCACCGGTCTGTACACCGTGCTGGGCGGGATGCGGGCCGTGGCCTATACCGACGCGCTGCAAACGTTCATCCTCCTGGTGGGCTCGGGACTGCTCACCGTCTTCGGCCTCGCCAAGCTCGGTGGCTGGCATGAGCTGCGACGCGTGATCGACCCCGATCTGTTCAACCTCTGGAAACCGATCGTGCCGGCGGGCATGGAAGGCTCGTGGGCGCCGGTGAAAGAGGCCGGTCGCATCGCCTGGTACTTCAACGGGAACTACCCCTGGCCGGGCATGCTGCTGTGCGCGCCCATAATTGGTCTCTGGTACTGGTGCACGGACCAGTACATCGTGCAGCGCGCCCTCAGCGCGAAAAACGAGCGCACGGCGCGGCGGGGCAGCATCTTCGCGGCGTACTTGAAGCTGTTCCCGGTCTTCATCTTCATCATCCCCGGCTTGATCGCCCTCGCGCTCGCGAAGACGGGCCGGGTCCCGGGACTCGGCGTGATCGTGGACGCGCAGGGTCACCCCATCCCTCAGGCGGCGCAGGCAGTGTTCCCCTTGATGGTGAAGGACCTCTTGCCCGCGGGCGTCCGCGGCATCGTGGTCGCCGGCTTGTTGGCGGCGCTCATGAGCTCGATGGCGGGCGCCTTCAACGCCTCGTCCACGCTCTTCACGATGGACCTGTACCAGAAGTTTCGGCCGCACGCGCCACAGCACCGCCTGGTATGGGTGGGGCGCGCCGCCACCGCCGCGATGGTCGTGATCAGCCTGCTGTGGATTCCCGTGATCCAGGGCGCGCGCGGGCTGTACGACTATCTCCAGGGCGTGCAGGGCTACCTCGCCCCGCCGATCTTCACGGTGTTCGTGTTCGGCATCTTCAACCGGCGACTGAACGCCAAGGGGTGCCTCGCCGCGTTGATCGTCGGCTTTGTGCTCGGCGTCTTCCGCCTGGCCGTGGACACGCCGGTGAGCCTGCACCTGGCGGGATTCGCCGACGGATATGCGCCCGGCTCGTTCCTGTGGATCGTCAACAATCTCTACTTCCAGTACTACAGCGTGTTCATCTTCGTCGTCTCCGTCGTCGTGATGTTCGTCGTGAGCTACGCGACGGCGCCGCCGACCCCCGAGCAGGTGGCGGGGCTCACCTATGCGACGGTCGCCGCCGAGGATCGCGTCCAGTCCCGCAGCAGCTGGAACCGGCGGGACGTGATCGCCTCGGGCGTCGTGCTGCTCCTGATTCTCGCGGCGTACCTGTATTTCCGGGGCTGACGAGGACCGGCAGAACCCCCCGTGCCGTCGCACTGATGCATCAGCCCCGTAGCGTGCCCGCCACGAAGAAATAGCGGTAGTCTCAGGGGATCGGGGTCACCCTGGCCCCCTCAAGGGGTTATGAGCCGGCGCTGCGTGAGTTGCGTCACGCGCAGGGGTACGGCGCTTGCAATCTGATATATCAGATGCCCTCGCCGTCGGGTCCCGCAGGGGGAGCCTGCGGCTCAATAAGGCGAGCGAGACGCATCGCCGAGATCGGGTGCTGCAATGAGTGCGCGCCGGGCATTTGGTCGTCCCCTCCGAATCGTTCCCATCACAAGCTGGGCTTCTCTTGCCGCCGCCGCCGGAGGCCTGCCATGAACCGCGCCGTCGTCGTGTCGCTGCTCGCGTTGCTCCCACTCGAATGGGCCCGCGCCCAGGATGTCGGCACAGTAGCCGGAGCGGTTACGGACAAGATGACCGGCGTCGCGCTGGTCGGCGCCGAGGTGAGCATCGGGGCGGCGACGCGGCTCTCGGCCGTCACCGGCGCGGACGGCCGGTTCCTGATCGCGGGGGTGCCGACTGGGGAGACCACCGCGCGCGCGCGCCACATCGGATATGCCACAGTCGCACTCAGCGTCACCGTCGTCTCCGGGCAAACGGCGACCGCCGATTTCCGGCTGCAGCCGCAGGCCGTGGAGCTCGAGGGGCTGGTGGTCGTGGGCTACGGCACCCAGCGCCGTGAGGACATCACCGGCGCGGTTGGGAGCGTAACTGCGAAAGATTTCGTGCAGACGCCGCCACGTGATATCGCGTCCCTGGTCGCGGGGAAGATCGCCGGCCTCGTCGCGAATACACCGAGCGGGGATCCCGCCGCCGGGACCGAGGTCCT
>Ga0209805_1000060_pt1 | contig 56325 bp, 54 predicted proteins | sample GraSoiAngelo_148_FD_185905 | JGI IMG/M metagenome (GOLD analysis project Ga0209805, IMG submission 185905) | Grasslands soil microbial communities from the Angelo Coastal Reserve, California, USA - 14_1009_09_20cm (SPAdes) (version 2) | ecosystem: Environmental > Terrestrial > Soil > Grasslands ...
GATTTCAATCCGAGCCGCCATCCTTCCACGTAGCTGTTCATGATGTCGTCAACCGTGGCTGCTTCCGGCAAATTCACGGTCTTCGAAATCGCGCCGCTCAAGAACGGTTGCGCCGCCGCCATCATCCGGAGATGCGCCATATAATTAAGTGAGCGCTCGCCTTTGAACGGCTTGAACGCGCAATCGAAGATCGGTAAATGCTCGGGCTTCAGCCCCGAGAAGATTGTCGATCCATCCGAATCGGTTACGTCCTCGATCGTGTCGAACGCGTCGATGTGCGCGATGATTCGATCGATCTCTTCCGAATTGTAACCGAGGCTTTCGAGCGCCGGTTTGACGGTTTGATTCACGATCTTGAGCATGCCGCCGCCGGCAAGCAGTTTGTATTTCACCAGCGCGATGTCCGGTTCGATTCCGGTCGTGTCGCAATCCATCAGAAAACTAATCGTCCCCGTCGGCGCGAGCACAGTTACCTGCGCGTTGCGATAACCGTGGCGTTTGCCTAAATCGGCTGCGCGCTTCCAGGTCTTCGCCGCTTCCTTTTTTAAATAAGCGAATTCGCCGACATCGGGGATCTCGTTCACCGCGCAACGATGTAGATCGATCACTTCGAGCATCGGAGCGACGTTGTCTTTCGCGACCGGTTTTGGGACGCCGCTGCATCGCGCATCTCTGTAACCGGGAAAAGCGCCGATCGCTTGCGCCATTCGCGCACTTTGCTCGTAGGCTTCCCCGGTCATGATCGCGGTAACGGCGCCGCAAAGCGCGCGGCCTTCCACGCTATCGTAACCGTAACCATAACTCATCACCAACGAACCAAGGTTGGCGTAACCGAGCCCAAGCGTCCGGAAAATGTGCGAGTTCTCTGCGATCTCCTTGATCGGGTAACTCGCGTTATCCACCACGATCTCCTGCGCGGTAATGAAAATGCGCACCGCGGATTTGAATCGTTCCACGTCGAACTCGCCGTCCGCGGTCTTGAACTTGAGGAGATTCAGGGACGCAAGATTGCAGGCGGTGTTATCGAGAAACAAATATTCGCTGCATGGGTTGGTCGAATTTTGCCGGCCGGTGCCTTTGCAGGTGTGCCATTTATGGATCGTGGTGTCGAACTGCATCCCGGGATCGCCGCAGATGAATGTGCCCTCGGCAATTTTTCGGAGCAACGCCCGCGCCTCTTTTCGTTCGCACGGTTGACCGTCGGTCACGCGGTGCGTCCACCATTCGCGACCTTCGAGCGCAGCTTCCATGAACTCATCGGTCACGCGCACGCTCAGGTTTTCGTTTTGATACATGACCGAGCCGTAAGCGTCGCCGTTGTAACTGCCGTCGTAACCCTGCTCGATCAACGACCACGCTTTTTTCTCTTCTTTTTGTTTGGCGTCAATGAACTCCTCGATGTCCGGATGCCAGTCTTTCAACGTGTTCATCTTCGCGGCGCGCCGCGTTTTGCCGCCGCTTTTCACCACGTTCGCTACTTGATCGTACACTTTCAGGAACGAGAGCGGACCGCTCGGCTTGCCGCCGCCGCTCAACTTTTCCCTGGTTGATCTTAGCGTCGAAAGATCGGTCCCGGTTCCGCTGCCGTACTTAAAAAGCATCGCCTCGCTTATGGCCAACCGCATGATGTCTTCCATCGTGTCGTCCACGTTCTGAATGAAACAGGCGCTGCCTTGCGGATACTCGTACTGAGTCAGCGCGCGCTCGGCCTTTCCGGTCTCGCGGTTGTAAAAATAATTTCCCGCGCCCGCGTTCTTGCCCACGCCGTACTGATGATACAAACCGACGTTGAACCAAACCGGTGAATTGAACGCGCTGTGTTGATTCAAGCAAAGCCAGGTCAACTCGTCGTAAAAAATTTTAGCTGTCTCCGCGTCCGCGAAATAGCCGTCGGCAATTCCCCAATCGGTGATGGTGCGCGTGACCCGGTGAATCAATTGGCGCACTGAACTTTCGCGGCCGCCTTTGTACGGATCCGGTCCATGCGCAATGTCGCCGTAAAAATATTTCGAGACCGCGATCTTCGTCGCCAGCGCGCTCCAATTCTTTGGCACCTCCACGTTTTCCTGCTTGAAAATAATCTGACCGCTGTCGTCCGTAATTTCCGCCGTCCGATGTTCCCATTCGATTTGATCGAACGGTCGCACCGCGGCGTCGCTGAAGACCCGCTCAAAATGCAGACCGCTCTTGGGTTTTTTCGCTGACCGACTTTGGCGACGATCAGCTGCCTTGCGCGGTTTGTTCAGGGCAGAAGGTGGGATTCCGGGCTTGAGTTGGATCATTAGGCCAAGTGCTGGTTAGGGTTGTGAATTAGCGGTGAATTCCTGCCAACAGCCCGGCTAACAACCTGTGAATTCCAGCGCATAACAAGTAATAGCGGAGCCATTCGGCGGATATACAATATGCGGTGCGAAACGCACCCGAATCAAGCCAAAATTTGTGACATTTTTTCGTCACCATCAGATGAGCCAGATAATGGGTAAAGTAGGATTATTGATCTCGCGATCGCCTGATCGGTCGTCCGCTTCCTGGGCGGCTCTGCAGTCTACCCGACGCGCTGCGAAGCGTAGCGTGCTCAAAGCGTGACTTGGCTCTGGAGCAATCGAAAATCTGAAATCGAAAATGCTTGTGTGGCGGAAGGGGTGGGATTCGAACCCACGGTGGGTTGCCCCACGCTCGATTTCGAGTCGAGTGCCTTAAACCGGACTCAGCCACCCTTCCATTTTTGCGAGATTGACATTCACCTCCTCGATCCGGAAAAGAGCGCGTTTATTATGAGGCGACGCCGTCGCTTTGCAAATCCGCGCGTAGCTTTGGAAGCTGCAACCACGAGAAGCTCTTGACTAACGGCTCCGGCGGAAATACACCTCGCCTCGAACAAAGTTGGCTGCGGCATCATCAATGCTCGTGAACGGAGGGTGCGATGATTAGGGCAAATTGTCGGGCACGCTTCACCGCGGCGGATTTCGATTTCATCGTCCGCACCCTTGCGCGCTCCCGAGGCGACAGCGTTTCACTGGTCGATCTTTTGAGTGACTCGGAAACGCGCGACTCGATTCTAGATCATCCGCGCCTGGTCGAAACCATTCTTTCCAATGCGGGACATCTCCACATCTCGTCCCAATTCTATTTTTACGTTCTGGCCAGGTACGTCTTGCAGCAAGCCGGCATCGGCGATCGCAAACTTTGCGATTATGTCGGCTCACTGCTCGAAACTTTTTCGCGAGCAAATCAACTGCAGACGCCGGACAAGATTGACAACCCCGAAATGATCGGGGCTGGCGAAGGCTTTCGGAGTCGCGCGCACGAATACATCTCCGATATGCTCATCGCGCTCACCCGCGCGACGCCAGAGCAAACATTCCTGCTGCGCGCCCACGTCGGAAATTATTCTCTCTTCATCAGCGGCATTTTTCACGAGAACACGCACCGGCGCAGTTTGCGGGGCGCGCCTGACATCGAATTTTATGAGCAAGTCGGTCGCACCAATTATCAACTCGTCGCTTCCCATGAGACCGCTCGCCGCTGCGAACTAACCGATGTCTTTGCCGGATTAGCCGACCGCTTCCACGACGTCCGCCTCGCGCTCAACGACCTTTCCGATCGCCTGCTTCATCTCGATGAAGACGCGCGGCCATCGCTCCTTTTGTGAACGATACGCTTTTCAGCCAGATCCAAAAACTTTTCGAGCGAACTTACGCCCGGGTCGGAATCAATCTTGAGGATTGTTTGATCGATCGCCATCGCTGCAGGGAGTTGTCGATCTTGGCCGGCAAAACCGCGCGCGAACTGAGCGAGTTCGCCCGGACTTTTCTCCGCACGGCCGACGATCGCCTTTACGTCGGCATTTATTATTCCCGTTGGCTGATCGAACAACTTGAGCGGCACGATCCGCGTGCCGGGTTGAGCGATCATAATATTCGCTCGCTTATTGCCTTCGTTGAAGAGATCAATCACGCCCTCCACGCTGCGCTTCAATTCAAAAACGGCACACGCGAAATCGCGTCCGAAAATTTTGCGCGCAATCTGGAGCTCCAGGCTCAAGTCGATACTTACCTCGTTCTTCTTTTGTTCGTTGCGTTCTTTCGCAACACCCAGCGCGTTTCGCGCACCGATCGGCGCTGGCTCCGCTTTCACCTCTTTGCCCGACAATGTCCTGAGGCGTTTCGCGATCGAAATCTGCGCGCGCGTTATCTGGAGACGACCGAACTTGCTTCGAGCTATACCCGTTATCTCGACACCCTGAACGCTGTTCGCCGTGTCGAAGAAATTCGGCGTTTTCGATCGCTCGATTACGACGACAAGAAAAAAAAGATTCTGGCCCTGCCCGGCGGCGAAATTCTATCGCGTCGCATGAATTTAATTTGCGAAAACTGACACGCGGTCGCTAAATACCGGCGTGTTCAGTTTGACCATGCTTGGGAGCGGCAGTGCCGGAAACAGTGCGTTGCTCGCGACAGATCACTGCAAAATCCTGATCGATGGCGGACTGAGCGCGCGGCAAATCGTCCTTCGTCTCGAGCAGTGCGGCGTGATGCCGGAACAACTCGACGGTGTTCTCCTGACACACGAACACAGCGATCACGTTTGCGGACTCGAAGTGCTCTGCCGCAAGCTTGATCTACCCATTTATGCGAACGCCCAAACCGCCGAAGTGGTCCGCTACGACGGCGCGTTGGATCGACATCGCAACTGGCGAATCTTTCGCACCGGCGCCGAGTTCAAGATTTGCGACATTCTCGTGCAAACGTTTCCCGTGCCGCACGACGCGGTCGATCCGGTCGGTTTTGTGTTTCATGCCGGATCGAGCGGTCTCGGATTCATCACCGATCTCGGTTACGCGACCAAAATGATCGTGGAACGGCTTCGGCAAGTTCATACCTTGGTCATCGAAACAAACCACGACGAAAAACTCTTGCAGAACGATACGCATCGGCCCTGGCCGGTGAAACAGCGGATTCAATCGCGACACGGACATCTCTCCAATAACGCAGCCGCCACCGTGATCGAAGAACTGCTTCCGGGAAAAATCGATCGTGTCGTGCTCGGCCATCTCAGCCGCGATTGCAATGCGCCCACGCTCGCGCTCCAAACCGTGCGCAACTCGCTCAACAAATCCGGCAAGATCGAGATCGAACTTTTTTGCGCAACCCAATCGGAGATCAGCCCGAGGTTTTGTATTGGCGAAACTGAGCTCGGCGCGTTCCAGCCAACTTTCGAGAACGCATTTTTCCCGGCGGCTTGAGCGCGACTGTTATTGAAGATCGATCGTTAGAGTCGGCAGCTACCGAAGAAATGAAAATCCGCGACGCGGTAGAGTCGGATTTACCCGCGATCATTAAAATTTACAACGCGGCCGTTGCAACGCGGATTGCGACTGCGCAATTAGAACCGGTTACACTGGAGCAACGGCGCGATTGGCTGAAGGAACATTCGGGGGATCGACCCTTTTGGGTTTTGGAAATGGATGGACAAATTGCCGGTTGGCTGACGTTGAAAGCGTTTTTGCCACGCTGCGCTTATCGCGGCGCCGCTGAAGTAAGTGTCTACGTCGACGAAAGATTCCGCCGCCGTGGAGTTGCTCGAACATTGATGACTGAGGCGATCGCACGTGCGCCATCGCTTCGGATCAGCGCGATGGTTGGACTGATTTTTGCCCACAACGAACCGAGCTTGAAGTTGTTTGAGCAGCTCGGGTTCGAGCGTTGGGGACTACTTCCACGCATCGCCCAACTCGATGACGTCGAGCGCGATCTCACCATCATGGGCCGACGCGTCTAAGATCGATAATCGATTCAAATTTCTTCCGGGCCGACGACGAGATGAATCACGCCGCCCGGATCGGAGATGAAGAAGCCGTTGAAATCTTCGCGCAGATTTTCCACTTCATCACGGCGAGCGACGCCGTGCACTTTGAGGAAAGACGACGCCGCTTCGGTGTCGTTGGTCTCGATCTCCAGCCAGATATCGGGGTGACTCAGGTTCGGCACTTTGTCGATCCAGAGCCGGTTCGGACCAAATTGAAAGATGCAGCCGTCCGACTCTTCTTCGATCAACGGCAGGGCGAGCGTGTCTCGGTAAAACGCCACCGTTTCCTCGTAGATGTGCGTGGGACATTTAATTGCGATATTAGCGCCGCCGGAAAATTGCGGTCCGTCGAGTTTCGCCACCATATGTCGATCTAAGCTCGCCCTCTGCCGCGGTCAAAGATGCTCGAGCAATTTGTGCGCAGCGGTTTTTGCTTTTTCCAATGCAACGGCCTCGTCTGCAAAACCGCCGAGGCCGATCGTGAGAAAGGCGTTACCTTTGGCGACGTAAAGCATCAGCACGCGAGACGCGAAGCCGCTTTCTCCGCCGCCAGCGAACAGTTGCGCGGCCTCGCCGATACCGGACACCTTTTCCATCGCACCGTTCGCCGCCACCAGCAATTGAAGCTCTTTCTGCGGGCCGATCGCGTTCGGCCCTGGCAGCTGCAGGCGAATGATCAAAGATTTGCCGCGATTAACGCTGTAATAATTGCATTTCGAGTAATAGCCGTCGGAGCCGTCGCCGCTGCGCGGGCTCGGATCTTTGACCGGTTCGCCTAGAATGGCGGACGCCTCCGCTTTGTTAATGATTTGCGAAACGTCGGGTCGCGAATCGGCAACAACCATATTCGTTAGGCCGGCAGCGAACAAAAAGCCGCCGATCATTTTCAGGATCGACATCGTCAACCGCCGGCTGCGTCGGTTCCGCCGGGTTCCGTCATGGAAATGGGGTCGAGCGCGCGTTCGAGTTCTTTCTCCGGCAAGATTTTTCTCTCCCGGCAAAGCTGGCGAACGGTTTTGCCGGTTCGAACGCTTTCCTTGGCGATTTCGGCCGCGAGATCATACCCGATCTTGGGCGCCAATGCCGTCACCAACGCCATTGAAAGTTCTACCAATTCTTCGCAGCGCGCCTTGTTCGCTTTGATTCCGGTCGCGCATTTTTCGCAGAAGACATCGACCACATTCGCGAGAAGCCGGATCGACTCGAGAAGATCGTGCGCCATCACCGGCATCATCACGTTGAGTTCGAAATTGCCGTTCGCGCCCGCCCACGTAATCGTGGCGTCGTTGCCAAAAACTTGCGCACAAACCATCATCATCGATTCGCACATCACCGGATTGACTTTACCGGGCATGATCGAGCTGCCGGGTTGGGTGGCGGGCAATTGAATCTCGCCAATTCCACAACGCGGGCCGCTGCCTAACAAACGAATGTCGTTCGCAATCTTGAACAAACTGGTCGCGATGGTTTTGAGCTGACCGCTCGCTTCGACCACGGCGTCTTTTCCCCCCTGCGCTTCGAAATGATTTTTTGCTTCGTAAAAAGCAACGCCAGTCCGTTGCTCGATGTGCCGCAGCATTTTGCCCGGAAGATCGACATGCCGGTTCAAACCGGTGCCGACCGCAGTGCCTCCAAGCGCAAGCTCACGCAAAACTTCGATCGCTTTTTCCGCGCGGTCTTTTCCGTAAGCGATTTGTTGAGCGTAGCCAGAAAATTCCTGACCCAGCCGGACCGGTGTCGCATCCATCAAATGCGTCCGGCCGATCTTGATGATGTCCCAAAATTCCTTTGTCTTCGCATCCAGTGCGCCATGCAGTTTTCCTAGCGCCGGCACCAGACAATTTTTTAATTGTTCCGCCGCGCTGATGTGAATGGCTGATGGAATCACGTCGTTGCTCGACTGACCCATGTTGACGTGGTCATTGGGATGAACCAATTCGCGCGACCCGATCTTTTTTCCAGCCAGTTGCGCGCAGCGGTTGGCGATCACTTCATTCGCGTTCGTGTTCGTGCTCGTGCCGGAACCGGTCTGAAAAATGTCGAGTGGAAAATGTTCGTCCAGTTTTCCGTCGATAACTTCTTCGGCAGCTTGCACGATCAGCGCCGCGCGTTCGGCGTCGAGTAAACCGAGATCGTGATTGGCTTGGGCCGCGGCCCATTTAATTAAGCCGAGCGCCCGAATGAAAGGGCGGGAGAAACGGTAGCCGCTGACTGGAAAATTCAGAACCGCGCGCTGAGTTGAGGCGCCGTAGAGGGCGGATTCGGGGAGCGGCATTTCTCCCATCGAATCCTTTTCCATCCGCGTCCGGCCGCCGGTCATGCGTTATTTGCAGAAGTTCGACTTTCCTGCAGTGAGAAATGCAATTCGCCGTTCCGACCGTTCGTTTTCTCGAAAACAGTGATGAACATGGGCGGAATGTTTTGCAGGAAATATTCGGACTCTGCACGCTCGAAAATTTTGGCGTGCTGCTTCAATTCGTTGGTGACTTGATAAATGATGAAGCGGCCGCCAGCCGCGAGCGCGTCATGAGTCTGTTGCAGCAACGCGCGCTTTTTGTCGATCTTCAGAATGCTAAACGGGATGCCAGAAACGATGTAATCGCAAGCGTCGATACCGCGTCTGCGCAATTCCAACGGAAGGCGCGCGGCGTTGTCGTTGATAACATGGACGCGCGCGTCGTGACTAAATTGGCGCTGCAAATCGCGCGAGAAAGCCGGGTCGAGCTCGAAGAGCAGCAATTGACAATCCCGCCGCATCCGGCGCGCGATTTCACGGGAATGCACCCCTTCGCCCGGACCGTACTCGGCGATTACGCGGGCGCGGTCGAAATCGATTTTATCGGCGACGCGCTCGACCAGCCCCTTGGAGCTCGGCACAATCGATGCGATCTGAAAGGGGCGTTTCAGAAATCGCTTGAAGAAAAGGGCGCTCATCGAAAATCGAATAGTCACCCTCTGTCCCGGCGTTGTCCAGTCGCGAGTGCCCCGGTCGCCCCGGAATGCAGCATTGTTAGGCTTTTAATCGCCCAAAGAAAGGATTGACATCGATTCTAGAATTTATAATGCTTGGGCAAACGAAATGTCTTGCCCATTTTCCCGCGAATTGGTGATTTTCCCAACATGCATAACCTCCTAACGGTTAAGGAAACGGCCAAATATCTCCGGATTCCGTTGCCCACCGTTTATTATCTCGTCCAACGCGGTCAGCTCCCCGCCATCCAGATCGGCGGCCGGTGGCGCATCAAAAAATCCTCCCTCGACAAGGACATTCTCAAGGAAGACAAATCCGGCCAGCCGACCGTTCTCGTGGTGGACGACGACGAAAGCCTGCAAAATCTTTTCAAACTCTTCCTCCGCAAAATCGGTTTCAGCCGCGTCGTTGTCGGCACCGTGAAGGAAGCCCTGGCCGCACTCGAAAAACAAAAGTTCGATCTTGTGTTTCTTGATTTAAAACTACCGGACGGTCCGGCCGACGATGTTTACGATGCGATCAAGGAAGATCAGCCCGGCTGCCCGATCATCATCATTACAGGTTATCCGGACAGCGCGATGCTCGACCGAATTTTGGGCAAGGGACCGATCACGGTTTTGAAGAAGCCGCTCAAGGTTGAGCAACTGAAGGAAACCGTTCGCATTCTCGGCCACAAAGAAGCGGTCAAACTCGCTGCGTAGTAGCCATCCTGAGCGAGCGCAACGAGTCGAAGGATCTCATTGCTTCTCGCTCCGCGCTCTCAGAAAATTACGCGCAGTCTTGACTGAACGGTGATCACTGATCACTTATCACTCCGCTTGAAATGCGCGGTTAGCTCAGTGGTAGAGCACTACCTTGACACGGTAGGGGTCAGAGGTTCGAAACCTCTACCGCGCACCATCTTTCTTCGCTATGCCCGGCTCATCTGAAATTCTAAAGAGCGCAATCGCGGCGGCGAAGAAGACCTTGCAATCGATTGTCGATCTTGAATCTCAAATTGCGAAAGCCGCCGATTTGATCGCAGATTGCCTAACGAATGAGAAGAAGGTGCTCGCTTGTGGAAACGGCGGCAGCGCCGCGGATGCGGCCGATTTTTGCACGGAGTTGGCCTGCCGGTTTGTGGAAGATCGCCGGCCGTACCCGGCGATGAACCTTTCGCAGGGCGGAAGTCTAATTACCGCCACGGGAAATGATTATGGATTCGAAGAAATCTTCGCGCGCCAGATTCGCGCGTTCGGAAATTCTGGTGACGTTCTGATCGCCATCAGCACCAGTGGCAAGTCAAAAAATATCCAGCACGCAGTCGAAGAAGCGCGCAAGCGGAAACTAAAAACGATTGCGCTCCTCGGACGAGACGGCGGATCAACCGCCGGCGTTGCCGATGTCGATCTTATCGTGAAAGGCAAATCGACCGCGCGGATACAGGAAGCGCACAAGTTCATCCTTCACGTCATCTGCGAAATTTTCGAAGCGCAACTGCCGCGCGTCTGATCAACGCACGCCAGCCGAGCGACGCCTTGCGCGGGTCACAGCGGATTTCTGACCGCCGCTTTTAACGCCGATCTTTGTTCCCCCGATCTGAATATTTTCGCCGCGCCGCGCGGTTGGCGATCGCGGACGAAGCAACCGCCGCCGGTGCATTGTTTTTTTGCCTACAATAATTTTGCCAGCCACATATTTATTTCGCATGCGCCACGCGAAACGAGCGCAATTTATCGATCTCGCTCAGGCAGCGACAGGTTCGGCCGGACGCTCGGCCGTCGCCTGTTTACTCGATCGATAGCGCCAAATCGCGAACCCGACGAACAAGAGATCGAGCAAGACAAAAGTGGCGACATAAGTTTCGCCACCGATCCCGAATCCGTAGGAATGGAGTCCCTTCCCGAGAACGAAGTTAACGCCGTACCAAGCCATCAATACGGCGAGAAAGCAGATCACGCTCGCCACGACCAGGCCGAATTCGGTCCACCAACCGGCCAATCGCCCGTGGAGCGCGGTCAGATAGCAAAGCAGCGCGATCAATGCCCAAGTTTCTTTTGGATCCCAACCCCAGAACCGGCCCCAGGAATAATTCGCCCAGACGCCGCCGAGAATCGTTCCAGCGGCGAGGAGCAACACGCCGAGTTGCAAAACACGATAAAGCCAAAAATGCATCGGCGAGTCTGCTCGTGCGATGGCCGGATTGCGCGCGTAGCGCCAGAGCAAGATGTGACCGAACCCCATCGCCAATGCGAACGCGGCGTAACTCAACGTGATCGTCAACACATGAATGGTGAGCCAGAAATTATCGCGTAGTACTGGGACAAGCGGATCGATGCTCGATGGCATCGCGATCGGCATTTGGTGAACCAGGAGAAGCGCGACCAGCGTGACCGGCAATGCCGCCAGCAAATAGACCGGTGTCCGGTAGCGCACGAAAAAGATCATGCCAAAAAATGAAACGGCGAACGAAACCCAGATGATCGATTCGTACATGTTCGTCACCGGCGGCCGGCCGGCGATCAGGCAGCGCATTACAATTCCGGTGGCGTGAAAGGCGAGGGCGAGAATTGCGATCGCCACACCGCTGTTCCGAAGCAAGCGGCCGCTCCCGCGCAAATGCGCGAGGAGCAGAACGAGAAATGCGAGTCCATAAAACCAGATCGCGCGATAAAACGCTTCGAAATGGTTGTAGGAATATTCAAGCCGCAGTTGTCGATCTCGTGGATAAATGGAAGGACTGAGCGCACGCAGACTTTCACGAAGCTGGCTGGCGACGCGGCTGAAATTAAATCCATCGGCCTGCACGTAACTGATGGCCATTGTTTGGAGCTGGATTTGGATCGGGGCGAACTGCGTTTCGCTGTAGTAACGAGAAAACTCCGGCGGGCCGACCCAAGCCTCGGTTTCGCTTTTCAGTGCCGGCACAATCTGAAGCGCGCTGCCATTCATCGCGTTGGCCAGAAGTGCGAGCCGATCGCTCACAGTGAGCGCCTCCTGTTGCTCACGATCGAGTGGTTTCTCGGCGCGCTTCAAGCTATGCCCTTCGTTCGTCAGGCGCTGCAATTCCGGCAACGCGACAAGTTGCTCAAATGAAAACCGGCGCTGCGTCTTATCCAAACCAAGTTGTTCCTTCAATTTGCCTAACGAAATCAGCACCATCGGTTCGCTCCGCCAATCGTGCGTTTCCAAGGAGGCGGACAAAACGAAGTCGTTCGGCTCCCATTTTCGCCCAGTTTTGTCGGAGTACGTCGATCTTCCGGTGATTCGAATCAGCGTCTCACGGGCAAACGTGTCGATCGGCTTTCTCCGCCCACCGTCCTGGACCGCGAGCAAACCGAATTGATGGAAATTCAGGCCGCTCGTGTCGGCAGGTGGGATGTTGGATTGTGGATCTTGTCCGGTCGCTGCGGCGAGCGCGCTAGCGGCTGAATGCGAGATCGCAACTAGAAGCGCACCCATCAAGCCGATGTGGACATGTCTCACAAGCGAGCAGTTTATCCGAGGCCGACACAACCGACAAGCGAGGTGAACCGCTTGAAACCGGCGGTCGAGGACGACTCCGATTCGCCTTTTGTCCTGAAAGACGCGGGATGATGTTGGGGGAACGCCCGCTGGATCTACATCGGGCTGGTCCTCGGCGCAATGCTCATCTCCAATCGGCGGCTTTATTTTTGGCCGACACGCAAATCCACCTAAGTGCCGATATGGTCCGCGTCAGCGCAATCGCGCTTGGTCATCCACGCCTTGCCGTGATAACTGGTAGCTCAGCTGCGCTTTAAACTGCGCAGCTCGTTTAGCAAGAAATTGCCGACCCGACGCGCGCGGTTACGCAAAGTTCTCCAGATGCCGCGGTCAACAAAATAGGTAAGGAGAATGCTGTCGCGCGTTCTTACTTCGGGTCCGACGGGGTCGGCCGAATGCCAGGTATCGTTCCATACCGCGAAAGCGTAACCGCTGTTCGGCGCGAATGGCATTCGCATTCTTTTCGGTTTCGTTCCGTCCGGCAATCGCTCGTGAAAAATCGTGCCGACATTTCTGTTTGAATCATCAGCGGGCAAATAAAGCTGTACCGTAATTCCTTTCCAAAGACTGTCGGTGTGTTTGAAAACGCGATAGCCCGGAATGTCGCGAGTCAGAATCGGGACCGGATACATTCCGACGCCGTGGAAATCCTTCCCGAAACGTTCTTCCAAACCCGGGCCGAGTTTTTGGATCAACGCCGACTTCACCTTCTCCGAACGCAGAACGCGACCGACAACGTCCCAAACCGCAACTTTTTCCGCCGGCAGATGACGAATATATTCCGGGAACAAATCAATCTTCGTCCGTGTCGGTTTTCCGTCCGGCCGGCTGCTTCCCATTTTACTTTTACCCGACATTGGCCGGTAATCGTTGTCGTCCGGCATGGTTCGGAGCATTTCCGCGTAAAAATCCGACGGGAACACCCGATCGAACTGCAAATGATAAAACGGCGCGCTGCCTTGCCGCGCATTCTGCACCGAATCGGCCACGAATTCAGTCAGCTCTTTGACTGACCACGATTGTTTCATTGATTAAATTGTTCCCGTTAACCATGAGTGAGACAACCCAAAAGCATTCGATGCTCGCGCGGCTCGGCCGATGGCTGGCCGAACTGATTCTGGTCTTTGTCGGCGTCTACGCGGCTTTCTGGCTAAATAATTACCAACAGGGAAAGGAGCAAGCGAAACGACGCGATCAGATTCTCGCTTACCTGGAGCAACGCTTAGAGGACGGTATCAGCAGCGCTAAAAGCGACGGCGCCAAGGAGGAAAAATTAATTGCTGCGTTCAAACATTCTCTCGATGCCGGTGAAATGCCTCCGTTGCGGCCGTTTTCATTTTCGACCGATTACAATCCGGCAGACATTGCAACGTTACTCCAATCAGGAGGGATCGAATTGCTGGATACGAAGACCCTGACCGTGCTGCGCCAACTCGAATCGACAATTCGCGGCGATTTGAGTGCGATAACGCATTTCGAGAAACTCAGTGACGAACTAATTGCGCCGAATCTCGATCAGGACATTTCCTTCTTCTATGATCCAGTAACCAAAAAACTTCGGAAGCGCTTTGAGAAATATCCCCAAGCACTGGACCTGGTGGTAAAACTTTTTCATGACATGGAAACGACCCAGACGGATTTGCTAAGGCAAATTCAAGCTGAACGACAACGTCATTAAATATGAAATCGCTGATTCGAATTTGCGCGGCTGCCTTGCTGTTGGCTGGAGCGAGAACGATTATACCGGCCGATTATCCGCCACCGACTGAAGGCGATTACACGATCCGAGATTTCAGGTTCGCATCCGGCGAAACATTGCCGGAACTGCGAATTCATTATCGAACGCTCGGCAAGATCGACAAGGACGCCCAAGGCAAGACGCGCAATGCCGTTCTCATCATGCACGGCACGACCGGCAGCGGCGCCCAATTTATTCGACCCGAGTTCGCGGGCGAATTGTTTGGAAAAGATCAGCCACTGGACGTGACGAAATTTTTCATCGTTCTCCCGGACGGAATCGGTCACGGCAAATCGAGCAAACCGAGCGACGGCCTGCACGCGAAGTTTCCGCACTACGGTTACATCGACATGGTGTTAGCGCAGTATCGTTTGCTGACCGACGGACTCGGCGTGAGTCACGCGCGCTTGGTAATGGGCACGTCAATGGGCGGAATGCACACCTGGCTCTGGGGCGAATCGCATCCCGAATTCATGGACGCGCTGATGCCGCTGGCCAGTTTGCCGACTCAAATCTCCGGGCGCAATCGCGCCTGGCGACGCATCATCATCGACGCGATTCGAAATGATCCGTCGTGGAATGGCGGCGAATATCCCGCGAACGCGGGACAACCACCAAGTCTGCGCACCGCGGCGGAAATGCTTTGGTTCATGAGCAGCAATCCAGTGTTGCGGCAAAAAGAAGCCCCAACGCTCGCGAAAACCGATGAAACGCTCGACAAGTTCGTGAATGATTATCTGAAAACCGGCGACGCGAATGATGTCCTCTACGCGCTCGAAGCGTCGCACGATTACGACCCCGGCCCGAACCTGGAAAAAATTCACGCACCGTTGCTCGCGATTAATTCAGCCGATGACTTAATCAATCCGCCCGAGCTTGGAATTCTGGAACGCGAAATCAAACGGGTCCCGAATGGGCGCGCGATTGTCATTCCGCTCAGCGACAAAACACGCGGCCACGGTAGCCACACTATCGTGTCGCTCTGGAAGGATGAATTGATCAAACTACTCAAGGAATCCGAAAAATAATTTGAGATCGACATTCCTCTCCACCGATTTTTCAATCGCGGGATGATGCCCAGATTGTTTCTCGTCGCTTTGGTAACTTGGACAATCGCAGTTACCGCTCGCGCGCAGGATTTCGATGTCATCATTAAAGGCGGCGCGGTTTACGACGGCACTGGCGGCGAGGCACAACGTGTCGATCTTGCGATCAAGGGCGATCGCATTGCCGGTCTCGGTGATTTCAAGGACGCCAGCGCGAAAACAATTGTTAATGCGAGCGGACTCGCGGTCGCGCCGGGGTTCATCAACATGCTTTCCTGGTCGACCGAGTCGTTGATCCAGGATGGTCGTTCGCAAAGCGAGATTCGTCAGGGCGTGACGACGGAGATCATGGGCGAAGGCGAATCGATGGGACCGGTGAACGATCGTGTGCGCGAGTTCATGCTGAAGCAGCAGGCTGACATCAAGTACGACATTAAGTGGAACACGCTCGCGGAATATCTGCAGTACCTCGAAAAGCGCGGCATTTCCTGCAACGTCGCGTCGTTCATTGGCGCGACCACCATTCGACAATGTGTCATCGGCTTTGATAATCGTGCGCCGACGCCGCAGGAGCTCGACCAGATGCGCAAACTTGTGCGCAAAGAAATGGAAGCGGGCGCGCTCGGCATCGGCACATCACTGATTTATCCACCGGCGTTTTACGCGAAGACGGAAGAATTGATCGAGCTCTGCAAAGTCGCGGCCAAATACAAAGGTAATTACATCTCGCACATGCGGAGCGAAGGAAATCAATTGCTTGAAGCATTCGACGAGTTGCTCCGGATCAGTCGCGAAGCCGGAATCCCGGCCGAGGTTTATCACATCAAAGCCGCCGGCCAGAAAAACTGGGCGAAGATCGACAGTTTGCTTTCGCGAATTGAGTCAGCGCAAAAAGAAGGACTCAACATTCGCGCGAACATGTACACCTACACCGCCGGTGCCACCGGACTCGACGCCTGCTTCCCGCCCTGGACCGAAGACGGCGGTTATCCGGCGTTGTTCAAACGGCTGCGCGATCCGGCCACACGCGAAAAAATCAAAGCCGAAGTAAAGATCGACAGTGACAAATGGGAAAACCTTTATCTCGCGACCGGATCGCCCGACAAGATTCTGCTCGTCGCTTTCAAATCGGAAAAATTGAAACCGCTTACCGGCAAAACGCTCGCTGAAGTGGCGAAAATGCGCGGCAAAGATCCGATCGACACTGCGATGGACCTTGTCGCCGAAGACGAATCGCGCGTCGGCACTGTCTACTTCATGATGTCTGAAGGAAACGTGAAGAAAGAGATCGCGAAACCTTGGATCTCATTTGGCTCCGATGAAGCGTCGGAAGCGCCGGAAGGCGTTTTCCTGAAATCGAATCCGCATCCGCGGGCCTACGGAAATTTCGCGCGCGTTCTCGGCAAATATGTGCGCGACGAAAAAGTGATCACGTTGCCGGAAGCGATTCGAAGACTGAGCGCGTTACCGGCAACCAATCTCGGGCTCGATCATCGCGGATTTTTGAAAGAAGGAACGTTCGCCGACGTGGTCGTGTTCGATCCGGCGACCATTGCCGACCACGCGACATTCGAAAAACCGCATCAATACGCGACGGGCGTGAAACACGTTTTTGTAAACGGCGTTCAAGTGATCAAAGACGGCGAACACACTGGCGCGAAACCGGGACGGGCGTTGTGGGGACCCGGGAAAGTGCGCTGAGACCGAACGGCGTAGGATCGACATCGAGACAGTTGAGGGTGTAGTCGCGTGTCCGCGAGCGGTTTGCACTGCGGTATCTCGAAAGAGACACGCGACAAGCTCACTTTCCGCGTAATTTATTAAGAGGCAGGTCACTTTTGAAATGGACCCGATTGGCAGCATTAAGTTGCGCTGGCTCCACGGCGCGTTGCACGACGTCACTTACGAGTTGGCGCGCTCCCGATTTCAATTCGCGCCCCACACGTGGGAGCCAGCCATCAACGCTTACCACTGCGAAAAATGCGTCCGCATCTGTGTCGATCTCGCCGGGGTGGAGCGGTCGCAAATCGATCTCACGGTCGAGCCGCAACGCATTCTGATTCGCGGGGCGCGCGAGTTGCCGGAACCGACACACGCCGAAGGCCGCGCCGTCCGATTGTTGGCGATGGAAATCGATTACGGACCGTTCGAGCGCGAGGTCGCGTTACCGGCCGAAGTGGAGATCGATCAGGCCAGCGCCGAACAGCGTAACGGGTTGCTCTGGATTTCACTGCCATTAAAACAATGATCAACGAAGAACAAATCGCGTTGGCCAGCGAACTGGAAATGAAATCCAGCACCGGTCCGACCATTGCCGCGGACATGACCGACGAAAGCCTTGTGCCGCGGATTCCAGAGGAACTGTCGATCCTGCCAGTCCGCGGGTTCGTTGTTTTTCCGGGCACGATCGTGCCGCTGAATGTCCGGCGGCCGGCATCGATTCAATTACTCGACGAAACGTTGCCGCGCACAAAAGTGATCGGCCTATTGACGCAGCGCGACGAGGCCGTGGAAGATCCGGGGCCTCAGGACCTTTACCACGTCGGAACCGCCGCGCTCGTTTTGAAGCTCATTCGCCAGGCCGACGATCACGTGGTCATCATTGCGCGAGGGCTCGACCGATTCAGTCTGCGCAAAATCGTCGCGACTTCGCCGTTCATCCGCGCAGAAGTCGATTTGGTGAGTTCCATTTCGCCACCGGAGAGCAAGGAATGGGAAGCGACGTTCCGAAACCTGCGCGATTCGGCTGCGAGATTGTTCGAGCTGACTCCGGAAGCGCCGGAGCAAGCGCGCCTCATGATTCTCAACATCTCGAGCCCGGAACAGCTCGCCGATTTTCTGGCGCCGAACTTGAATATCGATGTCGCGCAGAGGCAGGCGATTCTCGAAGAACCGGACGTGGAGAAGCGGATCCGTATCGTGCAGAAACACATCTCCGCGCAATTGGAGATCGCGCAGATCCAGGAGAAATTGCAGAAGGACGTGGCGTCGCAATTTTCCGACGCGCAACGGCGCGCCTATTTGCGTTCGCAGATCAAAGCGATCCAGCACGAGCTCGGTGAAGCCGAAACCGGCAGCGAAGAGCAAATGGAGCAATTGCGCGCGCGCCTAAAGGAAGCGAATCCGCCGCCAGAGGTGATGAAGCAAGCGGAGCGCGAATTGAAACGGCTTGATTTTATTCCGCCGGCCAGCCCCGAGTTTTCCGTCATCGTCAGTTACATCGAGATCGTCGCCGACCTTCCCTGGAACAAATTGAGCCAGGACAATCTCGATCTCGATCAAGCACAGCAAATCCTCGATCGCGACCATTACGATCTCGAGAAAGTAAAGAAGCGGCTAATCGAATACCTCGCCGTGCGCAAACTGAACCCAACCGGGCACGGACCGATCCTGTGTTTCCTCGGGCCGCCGGGAGTCGGCAAAACCAGTCTTGGCCAATCGATCGCCGATGCACTCGGTCGCAAGTTTGTCCGGATCAGTCTCGGCGGAATGCGCGACGAAGCGGAAATTCGCGGACACCGGCGCACTTACATCGGTTCGATGCCGGGACGGATCATTCAGGAACTGCGCCGCGCCGGCACTCGCAATCCGGTTTTCATGCTCGACGAGATCGACAAGATCGGCGCCGATTTTCGCGGCGATCCGGCGAGCGCGTTGCTCGAAGTGCTCGACCCGCGCCAAAACAACACTTTTGTCGATCGCTACCTCGACGTACCATTCGATCTTTCGCAGGTCATTTTTATCGCGACTGCGAATTACATCGACGGCGTGCCCGAACCGATGCGCGACCGGATGGAAGTGATCTCGCTGCCCGGTTACACCGAGCGGGAGAAGCTCGAGATCGCGAAACGTTATCTCGTCCGGCGGCAGATGGAAGAAAACGGCTTGAAGCCCGAACAGGTCGACTGGCAGGACGACGCGCTCCGCCAAATCATCAACGATTACACGCACGAAGCCGGCGTGCGCGAGCTCGAGCGCCAGATCGGAGCGATTTGCCGTGGAATCGCGTCGCGCGTTGCCCACGGTAAAACGGAACACGTGACGGTCACGCCGCAATTAGGGGCGCAAATGTTGGGACCCGCCAAATACGTGCGCGAAACGAAATTAAAAACGAGCAAACCCGGCGTTGTCACCGGACTCGCTTATACGCCGGCCGGCGGTGAAGTGCTCCACATTGAAGCGACGCGTTATCCCGGAAAGGGCAACGTGACGCTCACCGGTCACATCGGCGAAGTGATGAAGGAATCGGTTCAGGCGGCGCTCAGTCTCGTGCGAAGCCGCGATGGCGAAATCGGCGTGAAACCGGAAGACTTTCGCGACATGGACATCCACGTGCACGTTCCCGCCGGTGCGGTGCCGAAAGATGGACCGTCCGCCGGCATCGCCATGTTTACCGCGCTGGCATCATTATTCACAAACAAACCGGTCCGTCCCGATGTAGCGATGACTGGCGAAATCACATTGCGCGGACTCATCTTACCAATCGGCGGACTCAAAGAAAAAAGTTTGGCCGCGATGCGCGCCGGCATCTCGACCGTCATCATTCCGAAGTTGAACGAAAAAGATCTGGTTGATGTTCCGGAAGAAGCGAAACAGAAATTGAAATTTGTTCCGGTGGAAAATGTCGATGAAGTCCTCGCCGTCGCTCTGGAAAAAGACGGCGCCGCGCAATCAGCGAGCGCGAACGGAACAGACGAAAAAGGTAAAGACTAAGTCAACGTCCTTCGGCGTCGGCGCGTCGCTCGATTTGCTGCAAACTCGGATCTGAATTGCGGATCCAATCGCGAGTGGCGTTGATGTCGCCGCGGTTCACCGCAATTGCCGGCCGCACTTCTTCGGCGCGCGCGACCATCTCGTCGCCAACTTTTACCGGCTCGGCCTTCGGCGCTTTCCAATGGTGACCGAATTTGCGGAGCGCATAATACATTGTCCCTGCTTCCACCGCGCTGACACCGCTGCAACGCATCGCGTTGTAAAACATCCGGTCGCAAACTTCCCATGGCCGGTTGCGCTGTTCGTAGGCAACGTCATGCAGCACCGACGCGTTCCGATATTTTCCTTCAAACGGGCCGCCCATGATTGACCAGAGCGATCGCGGAATTGACGCGCCGTCTACCACCGATCCGGCCGGCGCAATCCAGGCCACGCCTTGTGGATCGGTATAACGCAGCTCGCTCAGCAAAGTCATCGTCCGCCCGTCGTTTTCCCAACGCGCTTCGACATAGCCGCTGTAGTGCCCCCACTTGTTCGGTTGTTTCTCCGCGAAACGCACCCATGCCGGTTTTTGGTTTGAAGCGCAGCCGGACAAGACCGTGATCATAATCAGAGATCCTAACGACCGAACGAATTTTGAGTTCACAACCATAAAATTTGTTCAGCGCGCAACCGGATGCAGTTCTTGCGCCCGCTTCGGCGGTTTCGGACCGGTCAGCGTGATCGGTTCGCCTTCTGTTTGCTTCCGGTAAGGCTGGAGATAAAACATCATGAACACGCCGATTACGACAAGGAGGGAACCGATCCATTTCAACAGCCAACCCGGATCACGCAGAATTTGGACGCTGCTTTGACCGAGATTTTCCGGGTTCCACGACGCTTGCGAAATTTTGTAGGTGAACCCCGTCCACGTCCGCAACCAACTGCTTGGATAACTGAACGGATGATTCATCCAGCACGCACCGGTCGCGCTTTCGCCATCTGAACTGCTCACGCGCAACGTGCTTTTGAATCCGGCTGGACTGTCGCTGCCTTCGTTACGTTTCACTTCGAAGTCGAGCAGCTCAAGTCCAATCGGCAGTGGAAGCGTTTTCCAGCCGTAGGCGACCATCGTTTCGTTAGGCAAAGTCGGCACTGTAACTTGCCAGCCGGCTGGCACCCATTGCTCGAGTGTTTCGCCGTTTTGTTCCACTCGAATTCGCACACCGTCGGGCAATTCGGCCGCGCCGGCAGATGTCGATGTTGTCTCCGACTTTGCCGGCGTGAAATCCATCCACTGCTCCGCGTGGGGCATCGCTTTGTCGATCACGAGTTGCCAATCGGCCCAACCGGTCGTGAGCGATTTGTTGATGTCGATCTTGCCGGACGATTTCCCGCTCTTGCGCGAAAGAAGCTCGTACGAGATCGCGCCGTCGTTCGCGACGAAAAGAGTAAGATGATTTGGCGCCGCGTCACCAACCGCCGGCATTGTCGGCGGGCCGCCAGTTGTCGGCAGCTCGCCTCCGCCGTGGGGATTTTTCGTTTCCACTATGGTCGAGGGAACGGCCTTGCCGCGAATGGTCACGAGCACGGCTGGGTTGTTCGGCTGATCGCTGATCGAACCCGGTTTCCCGTTCTCGATCCGGAAGTCCGCCCAGTAGTTGTCGATCTTGAGTGTGAACGGCGTCTTCTCGATCTTCATTTCGCGGCCAACATTCTCGGCGACATCGAAAGACGATTCCTTTCCGCCGAGCGAAATCAGCACCCGGCCCTTGTTTCTGTTTCGAGGCGGTTCGAGTTGAACTTTTGCCCCCGTGCTGCCGCCTTTGTTCACGTGGCCGATCTGTTCGTCGGGCGCTTTGCTAAAAGCGAAAATCGATTCCTCCAGATCTTTTTCTTCATTTTTACTCGTGCTCGTGATCGAGGATGGCGATGTTGGCGCACTTCCACGCTTCAATTCGATGTTCGCGAGTCCCATCGAAAAATTTCCGTGCTGCGGATCGTCGGCCATCAACCAGCTTTCGAGGTGTTGATTCATCATCGCAGTTTCGATTTTGAAATGAATTGCCGGCGCGCCGCCGTCTTTGAGCGGTTTTGGATTGAGCTTGCCTTCAATTTCCAGCGCGTAATCCACAATTTGCAAACGGGCGCCGCTTGCGAGCGCGCCGAGATTTTTTGGATGCTGTGGGCTCGGCGGATGATGCAGAAATTCCGCGGGATAACCTTTGATGATGCCATCGATGTCGTGGACACGGAGCTGATGCTGATCGACGAGCAATCGATTTGTCGGCGCTTCGCCTTTGAAAAGTGTGATCGTTCCTTCGACACCAAGAATCCGGCCGACGAGCGAGCCGATCAGCAGCGTGATAATGCCGAGGTGCGTAATGAGGAACGCGCTATGATATTTTTTCCAGGGCCAACGCGATAGCGCGGACACGGTCAGATTCGCGCCGAGCAAAACGAGCCAGGCGTTGAACCAGGGCGCGCCATAAACATAAGCGCGCGCCACTTTCGCATCGAAACTCGACTCGTAAAGTGTTCCCACGATCGCGCCGGCGATGAGCACGGCCAGCAACACGACCGCGAGTTTGAGCGACGCAAAAAACTGAAAGATCGCGTTCTGCTGCCAGACCGGCTGGTCGGATCGACTTATTTTGGCCATGCGAAGATCGACATCCGATTGCGCCGACGAATCTAAAGACGCAACGACACGCAGCACCCCGCCAGATTTAGCATCCAGCCTTCAGAAACAGTAAGAGAATTCTCGACTTCGCTAGAAATGACAAAAGCTCAGTGCGTCCACGATTTCCAGCGTTTGCGGATCGGCTTGGTGTAACGGTCGAGGTTGATGTCTTTCACGCGACCGACGCCTTCTCGAACTGCATCGGCGGAGTCTTCAAGTCTCTCTTTCATTCCGCGAAAGAGCGGCCAGAGAAACGGCAACGTAAGAACGCTCCAATTAATCCGGTCCAGGGGCGTTTTTATTTTCGCCTCTTTTTCGTCGGGACGCGAGGCGTAACGAATGGCGAGGCCAATGGCGAGCCCCGCGGCCAGCGCCCCAAGGATCATCGGGACCGGATTTTCCCGAAGGAATAATTCGGTCCGTTCCCGCGTGAAACCCCTTCTTCCCCTGATTTGTTCAGGGCGACGGGGTGGCGGTTCCAAGACGGTCGGTGGGCGGCGCCGACGTTTTCGACGCGACGCGTTCTGTTCTGCCCCCAGAGGTTCGTCGTTCACAAAATCATCTTCGATCGGATCCATCATCAATTGGTTCGCGACTGCTCGACCGATCGCGTTGGTCCAAAGCGTTTACTCATCCAGCGCGCAAAAGCAACTGTTTGTAGACAGAAAAAATCTCGCCCGAGACCAGGACGAAGATCACCTTGTCGATCTGGTCACTCGCGCTAAGAAAATCTCGCGCGGTTCGCAGAGCAATCTGAGCCGCTTCCGCAATGGGATAGCGATATGCGCCGCAGCTGATCGCCGGAAACGCAATGGTTTTGATTTCCTTCTCGGCAGCGAGGCGCAAAGAGTTCCGATAACAGTTTGCCAGCGCCTCTGCTTCACCGCGGTTCCCTCCCGACCAGACCGGACCGACGGTATGAATGACGAAGGGTACGGGCAAATTGTAGCCGCGCGTAATTTTTGCTTGACCGGGCTGACAGCCGCCGAGGCTTCGACACTCTTCCAACAACTTTGGTCCGGCCGCGCGGTGAATCGCGCCATCGACTCCGCCGCCACCGAGCAAACTGGTGTTGGCGGCGTTCACAATCGCATCGACATCGAGTTTGGTGATATCGCCGCGGAGGAGGTCGATCTTGTCGTCGCGAGTTTTCACGGCGCGAGCCGGTCTATCGACCAAGAGCCGCTGGATTGCAACGTGTAGCGAAACCGGTCGTGTAAGCGATCGGGACGGCCCTGCCAAAATTCGATTCGGTCGGGTTTGAGGCGATATCCACCCCAATGCGGCGGAAGCGGAATTTGTCCTTCGGCGAAACGTTGTTTCATCTCTTCAAGGCGCGCATCGAGAATTCGGCGCGCATCAATCACCTCACTTTGATGGGAAGCCCACGCGCCAAGCTGCGCGCCGATCGGCCGCATATGAAAATATTCCTCTGATTCCTCGTGTGAAGTTTTTTCAACCTTTCCCTCGATCCGGATCTGGCGCTCCACTTCCATCCAATACATGACCAAAGCGGCATTCGGATTTTTCTCGAGCTGCCGGCCTTTGTCGCTGGCGTAGTTGGTAAAAAAAACGAACCCGCGCTCATCAAAGTCCTTCAGCAACACGACGCGCGCGGATGGTTTTCCATCCATGCACGTGGCCACCGTCATCGCGTTAGCATCATGGATTCCGGCTTTAATCGCAGCGGCGAACCAGGCGTGGAATTGCTTTACCGGATCGGGATCGAGATCGGTGCGTCGCAATCCTCCCCCAATGTACTCGTGTCTGAAACCGGCGTAATCGAGCGGAGATTTATCCATACGTAAGCAACGCGGCTTACGATATTCGCCGCTGCGACGATGTCGATCTCAGTTGGTTGCTAAGCCGCTGTGGCCCTGATTCGATCGGTTTCACCAACGCCGATTGAATGTTGTCCCAATGAGAGTTCCCATCCGACGATGGCGCGTTTCCGAATCCGACCGCCGCCGTAATTTCCCAGGGCTCCAGTCTCACGAATGACGCGGTGACACGGAATGATGAAGGAGATCGGATTGGCGCCGACGGCACTGCCGACGGCACGCGCTGCCTTGGATTGGCCGATTGCTTCGGCGAGCCGCCCGTACGTCGTCAGAGCTCCGGAAGGAACACGCAGCAAAGCGCGCCACACCCGTAACTGAAACAGACTTCCGCGGACAAAAGCACGAAGAGGTCGACGTGATGTGCCTTCGCGCCGTCGCGTGAAAATTGTCGTCGACAATTCCGCGATTCGCGCATCATTGCGGTGCAATTCTGCGTTCGGCCACTGCAACATTAAAAAATCTCGGGCACCGTTGCGGCCCTGGCCGTTGAGAAAAGAAAGATGGCACACTCCGCGTTTGGTCTCGGCGATGAGCGCTTCACCGAATGGTGTCTCGGCAAAGCCGTAATCGATTTGCATGCCGGCTCCGCCGTTTTTCATTTCGCCGGGTGAAGCGGCTTCGAGCGCCACGCAAAGATCGTGCAATCGGCCAGGTCCGGACAACCCGGCATCGAGCGCAGCGTCGAAGACATTGTTTCTCTCGAGCAAAAGCTGTTTCACGTGCTCGAGAGTCAGGCATTGCAAAAAATCTTTTGGCGTGACGCCGGCCCAAGTCGAGAAGAGCCGATGAAAATGAAACGGACTCAGCCCGGCCGCGGCCGCGAGCTCGTTGAGATCGGGCTGCTCGATATGATGTCGATCCAAAAAGCGGATCACGTTTGCGACTCGTTCGTAATCATTCATACGGTCAGTTTGTCATCGCTCAGACTACATGCCCACCCGCTTCTTGCTGCGATTTTAGAATCTTTTCCTGGCCAGCCAATTGGTCAACCCGCGCCAATAACCTGGCTGAGCTCGCGAGCAAGCGCTTCACTCGCTTCGGCGTCGTCCTGATAGCCCCAAACCGCGATCTCGAGCATTTGCGCACCAATCTCGCGACGTCCTTGAAGCGCGGCCCGAAGGCGGCCGCGCGGCGACCAATCCTCGGACTCGGCCGCAGCAATGTTTTCATAAGAAGAACGCGCATCCCAATAACAGTAAAAAACATGGAGCGGAACACCGCGATCATCGAACCGATACGAGCGCACGGGCAGAGTCACTCCATTAACTGCGAGCATGCGGAGCCCATTGTCGCGTTCCATCGTTCTGCCGCTCGCGGGAAGACAAATGTCGGGGCGATGAATTTTAACAAAACGCGCTGCGGTCCGGCCCGGCAACCATCGAAAAAAATACATCATCCATTGCCGGCCGTCTGGTCCTTCCCAAGCTGCGCCGCCACCTTCATTGTAACGAAGCAGCGTTTCGGCGGCGGGAGCGACCGGCACCTGCTTGTAATGACTTTCCGACTCCGGCCAACGCACGACCCAACGCGAACGGATCAGCGTGTGATGAGACCGATACCAGATTTGTACTCCGAGTTCGACAAGAAGCAGCCAAATCGCTAACGCGCCAAGTAAAGACCAGTTGAGTTGGATCCGTGCGCGTTGATTATCGATCGAGCGCGCGATGGGCGATGCATTGCCGCGCCGTTGCATGATGAGACTCGCAACCCAAAGCCCAAGCAAACAGGCCATCAAAATTGTCAGGCCGGCCGGATCGTGCCAAGCCTCGATCGATTTTGGTCCGCTGGTTGTCCCAGCCCAGACCAGAATCGCGGTTCGCACAACATTGCAAACGAACGCGAGCAGCGCGCCGATGACGATCAGAATGAGGCGGCGCGACGCGGTGAAGTAATAAAGTTCGCCGAGAAAAAGTGAGACCATCAAGGTTGCTTGAAGCGAGCGCACGCCGCTGCAGGCTTCTTCGATTCCGATAAAGCCAGTCCCGACTTCGATAACGTTTCCATGTTGAAGAGCCGGAACCGCTGCCAGCTGGAGAAAGGTTACGTTGATGGCAGTCACAATCCGCATCAGGTCCTGAATGACGACCTGCTCGATCCGGACCGGCCACGGCACCGCTACCAAAAAAAATAAGACCGGAAAGGCAAAGTGCCGCACCCAGACGCGGCCGCCGACGATGTAGAGGAACAAAAGCGAGATGGTAACAACGACCAGCGCGAACAGCCAGCTTAACAATCGCCAGTCGGGATTTGCTTCGGCGAGAAACCGAATCGGAAGAGAGAGTGCGGCGCACAAAAGTATAAGAGGGATTGGAAAAGCGGTTGCTGCTGGCGGTGCGGGAGTCGGTCGAACGCGCCAGCGTTTCCAGAACAGGTAAAGCGCGAGGAGCGGAACGATCAGGCCGTAATTGTATTGCGGATTAAGCCACCACTCGGGTTTCAGCTGATTGATGAGCTCGAACCAAAGCAGGCTGAAGACAACAATTGGGATCGGCCAGCCTGTTCTTTTAACACTCGCCTCTGAAACAGGGGCAGTTTGGACAACGGCCTCATCCATTTCGGCATAGCGTAGCCGAGCGCGAGCAACTTGCGAGCATGTGAGTACGAGGGGCCAGCCGGATTGCCAGCCGCGGAACACGATGTGTTATTCCCATAAGCGGCTGAAATTGGCCGTCCAATTCGCCTTTCACAAATTCTCCGTCTAATTTCTAACTCCATTGGAAAAGTCAGTCGAAAGAACACAACGAACAGTCATCAGGCTTTTGTTCGGCATTCTTCTAAGTCTGATTTTTTTCATCGCGGCGATCTGGGGTGGCCACGATCTTTACGTCCGCTGGCAGGAAAAACGGTTAGTGCGCCGGGCGACGTTCGACATGGAGCACGGCAATGAACGCGATGCCAGTCTGGCTGCGCGCAGCATTTTGGAAATGAAACCTTCGAGCGCGAGCGCGGCTCGAATCATGGCGCAATTGGGCGAGCGCGTGGGCGAACGTTCGGCGTTGAACTGGAGGCGGAAGGTCGTGCAGTTGGATCCACATTCAGTGGACGATGCGCTGGCACTGGTTCGGTGCGCCGTCCAATTCAACGACATCCCAACCGCCGAACGTACTTTGGCCGAAGTGAATGAGAATTTACGAAACAGTGCGCCTTATCACGAGGCTTCTGCTCTGGTGGCGCAGTTCAAACATCAGGATGAAAAAGCGGAGACCGAATGGAACGAAGCGCTGCGTTTGAGCCCCGACGACAAGTCCTTCCAGCTGCAACTCGGAAGGCTGCGGCTGCGAGCGACCCAACCGGAACGGCGCGCTGCCGGCGAAGCAATGTTAACAGCTTTGCGCTCCGACCCCGCCCAGCGAAGCGCTGCAACCCGCGCATTGATTAACGCCGGGGTCACGCGAAAAGAAGATCCACGCAAGTTGCTGGAGCTCGCGCGCGAATTGCAGGCGTATCCCGAAGCGACATGGAACGATCGGTTTGTCTATCTCGATTTTCTCCACGGCCTGCAAGATCCTCAATTCAGCGCTTACCTGACCGAACTGGAAAAGACTGCGCCGACTAAAGCCTCATCGCTGGCAGCCCTGCTTTCGTGGATGGCTAAGAACAATTTGAGTTTGCTCGCTCTGGACTATTCCAAGAGCTTGTCGGCCGAATCGCTCCAGAACTGGCCAGTACCTCTCGCGATTGCGGATGCGTACCTCCGGTTACGCGAGTGGCAGAATCTGGAAGCGCTTACGGCTAAGGCAAATTGGGGAAGGTTAGAGTTTCTGCGGCATGCCTACCTGGCCCGCGCCTTACGCGCAGAGGACAAGCGAGCCGCCGCCGAACACGAATGGAGTGCGGCGCTTAAGGACGCAACCAGTAGCGAATCGCTGGTCTTATTGATCCAACCGATTTCGGAATGGGGCTGGGAAAATGAAACTACCGATCTGCTCTGGGCGCTTTCCAAGCACCCCGAGAAACAGAAGGACGCTTTCATGGCGCTCTATCAACATTATGCAAAAGCCTCGGACACACAGGGACTTTATCGCGTCCTTGTTCGTCTGTCGGAACTGGATTCGACGAACCTCAATGTCCAAAACAATTTGGCGCAGGTTTCATTGCTCTTAAATGCTAACCCCGAAGAGGCGCGGCGGTCGGCAGCGGATGTTTATCACAAGTCACCTGCGAACCCCGCCTACATGACAACCTACGCCTACTCGCTCTTAACACAGGGCAACGCGAAGGAGGCGTTGCGAATTATGAGTTCTTTGAGCGAAGAGCAATTGAGCGATCCCACAATCAGCGCTTATTACGGCATCTTTCTCGCCGCCACTGGCGATGAAAAAGCGCGGGCTTATTTAGACTTTGGCAAACCGGCGAATCTACTCCCGGAAGAGAAAGCCTTAATCGACAAGGCCTACGCCAGTCTGGATTCGCGCAGCCGCACTCGCTAACCCGCGAAATTCAGGCGACTTGGCTACGATTAAGCCAACGGCGACAATTGTCGATCTTGTCATCGCCCAGGAAACGGCGGTGGAATTCGCGCCGCAGCGAGCGTGCTACGTAGCACTGCGATGGACGCAATAAGCTTGTATTGTCCTCCTTCAGCCTGGCCGTTTGGACGTCCAATGGCCGGGTCAGGAGATCGGATCGCACCGCTCGATGCTCTCCTGGTAGAACGTCGAAAGCGGGTCAGTTCGTAGCAACAGCCTAGGTAGATCACCTTGGCGGGAAATTTGCTTCTAAAGTATCCGTCTTCAGTTTGATCCGGTATGCTTCGGTTTCTCACTCGTCCGTCGCCGCTAGTTGCAGTAGTCGAATCTCTGCTGCTGCTATTCGCTATCACCTGGCTTGACCTCGCCACCGGTCACCAGGTGTCGCTCGTGCTTTTTTACACAGCCCCGATCGTGTTCGCCGTTTGGTTGTGCGATAATAGAAGTCCTTTTATCGTCGCTGGATTGGCCGGGGTGCTTTGGTCGTGGGCCGACATTGCGCTGGGGCACTTGTATTCGAGTGCCACTGTTCAGGTGTGGGAGATATCGATTCGATTTGCCTTTTTCTTTCTCGTTGCGCTCGCCGGCATCGCCACTAAAGAACGGCATCAGGCGTCCAGTGCCCGCATCAAGTTGCTCGAGCACTCGCGAAGACTCGAGCAGCAGATCATCGAGGTAAGTGAATACGAAAGGCAACGTATCGGAAGGGATTTGCATGACGGCCTTTGCCAGTACCTGGCTGCGCTCGGTTGCGCGGTCACTGCATTGAAGATGGACTTGCAAGAAGGAGGCCTGGAGAAATTGGCCGCGACTGCGGGCGAGATCGAAAAACATCTGACTGAATCGGTCAAACAAGCGCGCATTCTGGCCCATGGCTTGGTGCCGGTTCAATTTGACGAGGCCGGCCTGCCTGCTGCCCTGCAAGAGCTGGCGGCGTCCACCAGCCGGCTGCTGGCCATGGACTGCACGTTTGCATTTGCCGGCGAGTACAGAGCGACACATAACGATAAAGCGACTCATCTATATCGCATCGCGCAGGAAGCGATTAATAACGCGACCAAACATGGCAAGGCTCGGAATGTCGAAATGCGCCTGAGCGCAAACTCCAGCGCGATGAGCTTGAGCATTGCGGACGATGGCACGGGTTTTTCCAAAACGGAAAAGGACAGGAACGGCGTCGGCATCAGTATTATGCGATATCGCGCAAATGTGGTGGGTGGCGAGTTTGAGATCGAAGAGCGGCCGAAAGGCGGGACAATCGTGTCCTGCACTGTGCCGGCGAAAGCTTAAGTGAACCAACTAACAAATACTTTCGGGCAAACATCAGAAAAGTTCCGGGTCGTTCTGGTAGAAGATCACCCGATGTTTCGTGAGCAGCTGGCTCACCTTATTAATAAAGAGCCGGACATGTGCATATGCGGCGAAGCAGACAACATTCGCGACGCGCTTGAGCTACTTCAATCCGCTTCAGCCGACATCGTTATTGTCGATCTTACACTCAAGGGCCCGAGCGGGCTAGAGCTTCTCAAAGATCTCAAGGCCCACCAAGTCAACGTGCCGGTGCTGGTGCTTTCCATGCACGACGAATTGCTTTACGCCGAACGGGTCTTGAGAGCAGGCGCCCGCGGATACATAACCAAAAACCAAACGTCAAATGAAGTCATGGCCGCCATCCGCAAGGTCTTGAATGGACACGTCTATCTTGGATCGGAGATGGCTTCCCGCGTACTTGAGAATTTCTCCACTCAGCCGAAAACCGAAAAGGGAGTAGCGCTGCTCACGGACCGTGAACTCGAGATTTTCGAGCTAATCGGCCGCGGGCGAACGACCCGCCAAATCAGCAGCTCCCTTCGCTTGGGCATGAGTACCGTCGATACATATCGCACACGGATTAAGGCCAAACTGAATTTGGAGAACGCGAGTCAGCTCTGTCACGAAGCAATTCGCTGGGTAAGTGCAGGGCAAAAAGCGCCATCCTAAAAAGGGTTGGAATTTTCGGTAAGCTGTAGCGTTTTTCTCTACAACGTAATCGTGTGGCGTTAGCGCGGTTCGGGCACTGCAACTGCTCCCTTGCAGCGGTCATGAGAACGATAAAGATTCGCCAAAGGGGGTTAACGCTCGTCGAGGTTCTCATCGCCGTTGCGCTCTTGGTTGGATCTTTTGTCACCATATTTGAGATCAACGCCAGGTGCTTGCGTTTCATCGATGCCAGCAAGGAAGCCGTCGCAGCACTTCAAGGAGTGCAAGATCGCATTGAGCAGCTGCGTAATCTGGTGTTCACCGATCTGACCAACGCCAGCACCGTTCAGACTTTGATGACCACGCCATCCAATGGGTCGGCCTTCGCACAGAATGTAACGGAGGTGATCACGTTGAGCGCTTATCCAACACCGAATGGGGTTAACACACAGATCACCCGTGGGCCTGGCGCCTCTGTCACTCCCACGATCGGCTCAACCGACTCCAGCCTCTCGAGTGCCACGCTCGTGAAACTGAAGGTCGCCTATACCTGGACCACGGCTTTGGGGAGCCAATCCCGGAGCGAACAAGCCGAAACTATCATCTCAGCCGGAACAAAAAAATGAAGCTTTGCAAGGTTTCCAACCATCAGGGATTTACCCTCAGTGAAATGTTGATCGGGGTGTCGATCGGCGCGGTAGCTCTTGCTACCACAATTGCTGCGTCGGTCGGGCTCCAAAAAAGCTTGAATGCGGTGGACAACTACTTCACCGCGCACGCCCAACAAATCCGTATTGTCGATTATCTCAGCCGGGATGTGAGACGGTCGTACATCGCGACGATCACCGGCAGTCCGCAAACGGTCACTTGTACGACTCCGGAGTATCTCAATAGCAGCGGTGCACGACGAACGCCCACGATAACGATCAATGCGAATGGTACAACCGTGAATTACCGAGGAGTGTCGGACGGTGTTCTTGTTAGTGGCTCTCCCACATTCACGTCCGCGACAGCTGGGTTCACTTCAGCCGACGTTGGTAAAGCACTAATCGCCACCGATATCCCGGCCGGAACGACGATTCAGAGTTACACAGGCCCTACCACAGTAGTGATGTCTGCCAACGCAACCGCTAGTTCGACAAGCGAGGCAGTGACGATCGGAAACACCGTCCTTTACTCGATCAGTGGTCAGTCGATTCTGCGCACCGAAAATGGCGTTCTGACGACCATCGCGTCGAGTACAGACAATCTGCTTCCCAGCTGGCTGAACGTCGAACTGACCAACACGACGTATCTCCAAACCAGCATAACCTTTCTGCCGATCTTCACCTCCAGCGGGGCAACGACCGAACGATCTGGAACAACGCTCTATTCCACGGCTTATCTCCGCAACAAGCGCCGGGGTTGACCGAGTCAAAAATTAACATACCGAAACAATGAAACTTCGACGAACGAATACCGGCAGCGCAATAATTTGTGCCCTTTGCACGATCTTTATCCTTTCACTCATTGGAGCTACAGTGCTGTTGAATTGCGCCGCCCGCTACAACGTAGCCACGAAACAGGCGAAGGCCTGGAAAGAGGCCCTTTACGCGGCGGACGCCGGCGGGGACATCGCCTTTGCCGAAGTTCGGAAGCTCGTGAGTAATCCAGCGGCCGCCTTTAGTGGATGGACATCAGGCGTTCCGGCTCCCGGGCCTTCCGGCAATGGACCCTATACTTTGGGACAGGCAAATAGTCTCTCGACTAGTGTCACGGTCGACCGGCTCCAACCGACTCCCAATCCAAACGGCGTCTTTTGCTATCGAATTCGCGCCACAGGAACCGCGAAGCTACTCGGCTTGCCACGGACCGGCCTGGACTCCGCTCTCACCGCGAGCGGAACTCATTTTGCGGCTAACAGCGCGACGCGCGGAAACGGAGACACGCTCCTCCGAAAGATTGATTTCAACTACGACCACTTCAAAGCAACCTATGGAGATGGAGACGGTAATAATCTCGCTTTGCAAACAGTGTCTAACCCGCAGATTACGCGGCGCATCGAATTAATCGCGACTCCGCAGACGCTCAATTTCACCGGTTCGTTAGAGGTTAGCGGTGCCTTCAGCGGACCCGGCTCCGCCGGCCGGATTGACAGCTGGGACTCAAAGCGTGGTGCTTACACCTTTGTTGCTAACAATCCCGCGTCGCCATATTACGCCGACTCCCGCAACGGAGATGTGTCAGTCGGGAGTTCGAGCTTTAGCGAAGGGGGGCCAATCTACGGAAATGTAACGACAAACGGAGGCAACGTCACTCATTCCGGCACCAGCATCAGCGGAACAATTGACAACAACGTGCCATTCACCATTCCTCCGCTGGTTAGACCGGACACGAGCACTTTCAGCACAGGAAGCGGCTCGACGCTTAATCTGCCCTCGGGAACAACGCCGGGAGCCCCTGCGCAATACGTCTACAGCTCGTTAAGCGGCGGTCTCACGATCAATGGACGAACGCTGGGGGGATTAGGACTCGTGCCGGTTGAGACGTACGTTACTATCGTCGTGGGATCTGCTGGTTCAAAAACCGGCGATATCGGCCCTATCACCATCGGCGCAGGGGTCAACGCCAAGATTTACTTCACCGGAAGCATGAACGTAAAAGCAAGTGATCTGGCGAATAACAACGTGGATGGCGCCGTCGGGGTTTTCAATGCGGATGGGACACCGTCGATCGACTATAGCCGGGCGGGTCATCTTCAGTTCTACGGAATCAGCCCAACGGATGGATCGATGCAAAGCATTGCCATCGCTCCGCCGGGTAACCTTTATGCCAGTATTTACGCGCCAAGTGGCGACATTTCGCTGACCGGCAATCCCGATTGGTATGGCGCGGTCGTAGCTCATAGTTTTGTTGGCAATGGCAACACTGGATTCCACTACGACAAGGAAATCACGGGGTTCGGTATTCCAATCGATTACCAGGTCGCCAGCTACATCGAAGACATTCGGTAACCTATTGCTGCCGCTGACTTCCAAACGGGGCAGACAACGATCTCATTCTGGCCGCGGTATTTTTCTAAGCGCATCGAAAGTCGATCCGGCAAGTCAGCGCCGATACTATTGTAAAGCAAAGCGGAGGCGACATATTCATTGTCGCCTCCGCGCCTATGCCAAACAAGGAGCGTCCGAAAGCAGAATGCTCGATTATTTCGAAAGTTGCTGTAGTTGCCGGCGTCGCACGAACTGAGTTGAGAAAACCGCTGCCAACAAACCAACGATCGGGAAAAACGCGCTCGCTTCCGGAATCGGATTCACCACCAGCGACCATTCTTCGAACCCGTCGTTACTCGCATATGTAGTGCCGAAATGACAATACAGGTAAACGAAATCGGTCGGGGCGGTACCGGCGAAATCGCTCACCGGGATGAATGCAAACATGTCGCCCGCGCCGCTGCCGGGATTGCGGGAAGCATCCAGATAGACGGCATCACCCGGGCTAAATGTATACCGCAGCGTCCCAAGTGAACTGACGGTCGTCGTGTTCTGGCCGCCGATGGGCGACGTGTAGAATTGCAGTTGGTCGAGTGAAATAAATGTGGCGTTGCCGTTGCCCGACTGATTGACGTCCAAGAGCACCTTAAAATAGTTCACGCCACCGATAGTGACCTCGGTTGTCATCAGATCGGCAAAAGTTATATCGCGGGTAAACACGCCCGTTTTATCATCGAATGGCGGAGAGGGGTTCGAGGTATTATATCCTTGCTCGGTTCCATCGGCCTGAACACGCAGGAAGGGCGTAATGACTCCCGTACCAGTCGATTGTGACGAGACCCAGTCGAACATAGCTCCATTGATTGTGCCGCTGTCCCCGTTGATCAGATCCACGATGGTGGCCTGAGCGCCGGACGCAAAAAAGAGCGCAGCAACTGCGAGGACAGCGCCGGACACGATCCTTTTAAAATTAAAAATGCTCATACCGATTTTGTCCTAGTTTGTTATGATTCCCATATTCCTCATAATTGAGTCGCAACGTCAATAACAACTTTATGCCACCTTATAACCACAACCCGACCAAGAGCGCTTTTACCTGAAAAACGCCCCAAGACGCAAGCAAAAAAAACGATTTGTTGCGGTTTTTCGTGCGCCAGTGCCGGTGGAGACCTGCCTGAGGCGTTACCGGATTGGACTCACATGCACTCCATCACCGCCGGATTCGGCAAAGTGCGTTTCCTGTTGCTCAGATGCTTTTGTTCGCCCCTCAATTGCGTCTAGATTTGATCGCGTGACGTCAATCTGGAACCGAGCAAACCGGCAACTGCGCGACCTGGCCGTTTACGAACCGGGCAAGCCAATCGAAGAGACCGCGCGGGAGCTGGGTCTCGATCCGAGCGAAATCATTAAGCTCGCTTCCAACGAGAACGCTCTTGGCCCGTCTCCAAAAACGGTCACGGCGATGCGCGCTGCGATTGAATCGGCGCAGCTCTATCCGGAAGGCAGCGGTGTCTATTTGCGTGAGGCGATCGCGGAACGATTGGGATTAAGCCGCGAAAATATTATTCTCGGAAATGGCTCCAACGAGGTCATCGAGTTCGTCGCACACGCGTTTCTCAATCGCGGTGACGAAGTCATAACTTCGGAGTACGCATTTATCGCCTATAAATTGATCGCGCAGCTTTTTGATGCACGCACTATTGAAACGCCGACAACAAACTTTCAACCGGAGCTGGACGAGATGCTGCGCGCGATCACGCCCAAAACGAAAATCATCTTCATTGCCAATCCAAACAATCCAACCGGATCATTGATTGGGCAGAAGAAGATCGACAATTTCCTGGCCCGTGTGCCGGACGAGGTCATCACCGTTTGGGATGAAGCCTATTTTGAATTTCTGGACGATCCGCCCGATACACTTCGCTACGTGCGCAATGGCCGAAATGTTGTTATTTTGCGAACGTTTTCGAAAATTCATGGGTTGGCCAGTCTGCGCCTGGGCTATGGAATCGCGCGACCGGAGCTGATTGAGGTTCTCCAGAAAACCAGACAACCGTTCAATGTTAATGGCATTGCGCAGAGTGGTGCACTGGCCGCTCTCGGAGACGACGAACATTTGCGCAAAAGTAAACGCGTGGTGGATTCCGGCCGCGCTTACTTAGAAAACGAATTTCGGGCGATGAAATTGAAATTTAATCCAAGCGCAGGCAACTTTGTTTTCGTCAATGTGGGCGATGGTCCGGCGGTGTTCAAAGGACTGCTGAACATGAGAATTATCGTTCGCCCGTTGCGCGGCTACAATTTGCCGGAGTGGTTGCGCATCACCGTGGGAACAATGGAGCAAAACGAAAAATGCATCGCAGCGTTGAAGAAACTGCTCTCCTAGGATCGGGATCTTCGGCCGCAGGCGATCCGGAAGTGATCGGCGCCGAAACAATCGCGGCGATCTCGACGCCCGCCGGCGAAGGCGCCATCGCCCTGGTGCGAATCTCCGGTCCGAATGCGATTTCAATCGGGGGCAAGATTTTTCGCGGCAAAGAAGCGCCTGCGAAATTTGCCTCTCGCCTTCAGCATTTGGGCGAGGTCGTCAGCGAATCAGGAAACTTGATCGACCAAGTGATGATGTCGATCCATCGCGCGCCGGCCAGTTACACCGGCGAGGATCTGGTCGAGATTAGTTGCCATGGTGGAACATTGGTGACGGCGAAAATTCTTGAAGCTTGTTTGCGCGCGGGTGCGCGTGCCGCGCGTCCGGGAGAATTTACCGAGCGCGCTTTTCTGAACGGCAAAATGGACCTGACCCAAGCAGAAGCCGTGATCGATTTGATTCGCGCTCGCACCGATCTGGCACTGCGCTCGGCCACGGAACAGCTCGAGGGCAAGCTTGGGGAAAAAATCGCAAATATTCGCCGCGACCTGCTCGATCTTCTCGCCCATCTCGAAGCCGCAATCGATTTTTCAGAGGAAGGAATCGCACCCGACGAAGGTGACACTCTGCGCGCGCGACTCGACTCAGTTCGCGCACAAATTGCCGCGCTTCTTGCAACTGCCGATCACGGCCGCATTTTGCGCGACGGCGTTCGCGTCGTGATCTATGGACCGACGAACGCTGGTAAATCCAGCCTGCTCAATCGCCTCCTCGGCTACGAACGAGTGATCGTGAGCGACACTCACGGCACAACACGTGATACCATCGAAGAAACCGTCAATTTGCGCGGGGTGCCCGTTCGTTTGCTAGATACTGCCGGCCTTCGAGCATCGACATCCGATATCGAACGCGAGGGAATTGCACGCACCGAGCATTCGCTACAAAAAGCTGACTTGCGTCTGCACATTGTCGATCGAACCACGGCGCCTCCGGAGCAGTTCGCGCAGACCGTGGATGGGAACGAAATCCTCGTCCTGAACAAGAGCGACTTAGCCGAACATCCGGAATGGAAAAACAACAATGCGCTTCGGATTTCTTGCGTAACCGGCGACGGCTTGGCGGATCTTGAGAACGAAATTCTTTCGCGGATCAGCAAACCAAATTTACGGCCGGAAAACGCGCTCGCCATCAACACGCGTCATCGCGATTGCTTGCGCCGCGCTCTGGAAGCGTGCGATCGCGCGCGAAAGAGCTTCGACGAGACATTCTCACCTGAGTACCTGTCAGTTGATCTTAATGAGGCGCTGGGGGCAGTGGGTGAAGTGATCGGCACGGCCGGCGTTGAACAAATTCTGGATTCCGTGTTTGGCCAATTTTGCATCGGCAAATGAAGAACGCCTACGAGCGATTCGTTAGGCCGCTTCTTTTTTCAATTGATCCCGAAACCGCGCACCGCCTCACAATCGGGAGTTTGCGCGCCGCCTCACATGTCAATCTTGCCCTGCACGCGTTGAGCGTTTTTCAACCACCGGCAAAACCGAAAAAACTTTTCGGTTTGAATTTCCCAAATCCAATTGGTCTTGCCGCCGGTCTGGACAAGAATGGCGTAGCACTGCCGGCCTGGGCTGCGCTTGGCTTTGGTTTCATTGAAATCGGCACGGTCACTGCGAAAGCTCAACCTGGTAATCCAAAGCCGCGGATCTTTCGTCTCCCGGAAGATGACGCGTTAATCAACCGACTCGGCTTCAACAACGACGGCGCCGACACGATCGCACACCGACTCACCAAATTGCATCGCAGCGGCCGTTGGCCAGACGTGCCGATTGGAATCAACATTGGAAAATCGATGAACACACCGCTAACGGAGGCGAGTGAAGATTATCTCTATTCGTTCCGGCTTCTGCGCGAATTTGCCGATTATATTGTGCTCAATGTCAGTTCGCCAAATACGCCGGGGTTGCGCGAGCTGCAGGGACTGGATGCGCTTTCCGAATTACTCTCGGCCATCGGGAAAAAAAATCTGATAACCCGTAAGCCTATTGTTGTGAAAATTGCACCGGACTTGGCGCCGGAAGAGCTGGAGCAGATTGTCTCAACATGTGAAGCAAACAAGGTCGCCGCGATTATTGCCACGAATACAACCATGGATCATTCGTCGATTCCAACTGCGCAAGACGAGCAAGGCGGATTGAGCGGCGTGCCACTGCGGGACAAATCCAGTGCGCTTGTCCGCGCGATCGCCGCAAAATCAACAATCCCTGTTATCGCGTCCGGCGGAATCACGGACGCCAGTTCCGCGCGCGAAAAGATCGAAGCCGGCGCCCAACTTCTGCAGATTTACACTGGCTTGATCTATCGCGGACCCGGATTGCTGCGCGAAATCGCGGGGGCGATCAAATGAAGTTGCATCGAAAGCTGGCCAAGTTGACTCGTCCGGAAACTTATTGGCGTGGCTGGCGCAGGGCGCAGCGTTCCGTTTTTCGGCTGCCGTTTGGGCCGGTCCTCGTCAGCATCGATCAAGACCGGCTCGTCGAAATCCAGAAACATTACGCCGGCGCTAAATATGCCGACGTCGATCAATGGTTGCGGGTCAATCGCGAGCGGGTCCAGGATTTGAAACTTCATCGCTGCCCGCCGCTGCGGGTCTTCGATCTCGGCTGCGGCGGCGGCTTTTTTTTGTTCATTCTGAAACGGTTCAATCATTCCGTTCTTGGTCTCGACGTTGACGAATCGCCGCTTTTTAAGGAACTGCTCGAAGTCTTTGGTGTGCCGCGCACTGTTTTCAGAATCCAACCGTTCGAGTCGCTCCCGAATCTTCACCAACAGTTCGACTGGATCACCGCATTTTCGATTGGCTTTGACCGATATCGCGGGACGAACTTGCGCTGGGGACCGGGCGAATGGGAGTTTCTTCTCCGCGATTTGCAGCGGCGTCTCGCGCCTGGCGGCAAAATATATCTGACACTCAATCCACTGCCAAACGGCGATTATCTTACTCCCGAGCTGCGGCAGTTTTTTTACAGTCGCGGTGCCGACATCGAGCGCGAACGGATTTTCTTTCCCAACGGCGTGAAGAAGTAATTCACAAGATCGACATTTTGTGGCGCGTGATCCGATTGCGGCCGCGCTGTTAAAGCGGGGAAGTTATTTCTTTTTCCAAGGCGTCCAGGGCTGAAGCACGTTTTTCTCGCGCAGCTTGCACTTATCGCTCACCAAGGTGAACTGCAGCGTGTCGTCTGTTCGATTGAATTTGTAAACGCCCGGTCCTTCGCAGCCTTTGGGTTTTACTCCGCCAGTGCGTTGGAACGTGGCCTGATCGCCCTGCACCGTGTACGTCCCCCAAGCATCACGTCTTCCATGGTGCTTAAGATCGACGTCGAACGTGCCGTCGGCGCGGATCGCCCAGACGGTCCCGAAAGAATTTGTCCAGTTACCGACCAGCGCAGATTGTCCGCCCCTTTGAAACATGGCGCAGCCGGCCAAAAGAGCGATCGCCGTCGCAGCAAGAACAATTTGGAAAGAGACTTGTTTCTTCATGCCGCGATGCTCTCTGGAATGCGTGAATCTTTCAAGCAAAGAAGGTTCCGCTGCATCTTTACTGGCCACGCCAGCGGCCTAAGTTTCCAGACGTGTCGATTTCTCAGGAACAAGTCCGTGAAGCGCTGCGGTCAGTCCGATATCCTGGATTTAGCCGCGACATCGTGTCGTTCGGTCTTGTCAAAGATGTGCAGATCCACGACGGCGAAGTCAAAGTGCAGCTCGCGCTTGTTACCAACGACCCTAATATTCCCGCGACGATAAAAAACGATGCCGAGAAAATCTTGCGCCAGCTCAATGGTGTTCACAGCGCAAAAGTTTTGATCGACATCCACGCTGCACCGGCGGGCGCCGGCGGGGGAGTCGGCGCCGCCCGAATTCCGGGAATTAAACACGTCATCGCAATAGCGAGCGGTAAAGGCGGCGTCGGCAAATCTACCGTCGCGGCAAATCTTGCGGTCGCGCTCGAACATACCGAAGCGCGTGTCGGTTTGTGCGACTGCGATATTTACGGTCCGAGTATTTCACTCATGTTCGGCACGCGTGAGCGGCCAACTGCCACTGATGAAAACAAAATCGTCCCGATCGAGCAGTACCACCTCAAACTGATGTCGATGGGCTTTCTCCTGGACGACGCCTCGCCCGCAATTTTGCGCGGACCGATGGTGACGCGTTACACCCAGCAGTTTTTGCGGCAAGTGGACTGGGGGGAACTCGATTTCCTGGTTCTCGATCTGCCGCCAGGCACCGGCGACATTCAGCTGACGATCGTGCAAACGGTCGCGCTTTCCGGCGCAATCATCGTCACCACGCCGCAGGAGGTTGCGCTCATCGATGCGCGCAAGGCCGCGACCATGTTTGAGAAAGTAAATGTGCCGGTGCTCGGATTGGTGGAAAACATGAGCTACTTCGTTTCACCGTCCGATAACAAGCGATACGACATTTTCGGCAGCGGCGGTGGCGAGCGCGAAGCCAAGCGGCTCCGAGTGCCGCTCCTCGGCCAAATCCCGATCGACATTGTCACCCGCGAAGCTGGCGACCGCGGGGAACCAATCGTCGCGCAAGATCGACAGTCTCCTGTCGCGGTGGAATTTATGAAGATTGCGCGCCGTATCCGCGAGGCGCTGGCTTAACGAATTCTGCACCGTAATTTAAATAGGTATGGCTGATGCTACGTCATACTTGCGAACGAGTTATTCACTTTCTATTGACTGATTCTCGTTTTTATGGAAAAAGCTGTGGACATGCCGGTTGCCGAGGCAGAGAAAGACAAATCGCAGTTCGTTAAGAACTCCGTTCTCTACAAAGAGTTCCTAGCCGAGCGCGAAGAGATTTTGAAGCATAAATGGATCGAGAGCGAAAAGGCCGGCAAAGACATCGGCTTTGAAAAGGCGCTCCTCGACTGGATCGTGAGACATCGCTCCCATTGGCGGGAGCGGCGAATGAAGGAGGCTCGCACGGAAAAGGCAGCCTCCTAATTTTTAGCTCCTTTAAAGCGATCCTGCGAGGTCGCCAAGGAAGCAAATGAAAGACACCGAACAGAATCCTGGCGTCCCAATCATGGACGCGGAAGCGATCCGGCGCGCGCTGCGACGGATCGCGCACGAAATTATTGAGCAAAATGCCGATTTGAGATCGGTCGTGCTCGCCGGCATTCCGTTGCGCGGCGTGGAAATCGCTCGCCGGCTCGCGGAGTTCATTCGCGAGGTCGCGAAGATCGACATCGAGACGGGGACAATCGACGTCGCGATGCATCGCGATGATGTCGGCACGCGCGCCGAGCTGCCGGTGGTGCACGCATCGAAACTGCCGCTACCGCTCGAGCATCGCACCGTCATCATTGTCGACGATGTTCTTTTCACCGGTCGGACCGCGCGCGCAGCCATGGACGCGATCAGTTCCTTCGGCCGGCCGGCGCGCGTTCAACTCGCCGCGCTCGTTGACCGCGGCCATCGGGAATTACCGATCCGTGCCGATTACGTTGGCAAAAATTTACCGACGGCAACGCGCGAACAAATTCAGGTCCGTCTCCAAAACGTCGACAACGAGCCGGACGCCGTCTGGTTGTTTAAAGAATGAGCACGAATTGGAACCGCAAAGATTTGCTCGGGCTGCGCGAACTTTCCCCGGAGGAAATTAATTTCATTCTCGAAACCGCAGATGCCTTCAAACAAGTCGGCACCCGCGAGATCAAGAAAGTTCCGGCACTTCGCGGCAAAACCATGGTCAACTTTTTCGTCGAGCCGAGCACGCGCACGCGAACTTCGTTCGAACTGGCAGCGCATCGCCTTAGCGCAGACGTCATCAATATTTCGGTAACCACCTCTAGCCTGACCAAAGGCGAGACGCTTAAAGACACAGCGCGAAATCTCGAAGCTTTGCACGCCGACATTCTGGTCTTGCGGCACAGCTCAGCGGGCGCACCGCAATTTCTCGCGCAACGATTAAAATCGAGCGTGATCAACGCCGGCGACGGCGCGCACGAACACCCAACTCAAGGACTGCTCGATGTCTACACCATCCGCGAGAGACGCGGAAAGATCGACAAACTGCACATCGTCATCGTCGGCGACATTTTGTTCAGTCGGGTCGCGCGCTCGAACATTTTCGCCCTGACTAAACTTGGCGCGCGGGTCACGCTGGTCGGACCAAGCACGCTCGTTCCGCGCGAGTTCGAAAAACTCGGCGTCACCGTTTCGTACAAGATCGACGACGTGCTCCCAACTGCAGACGTGGTAAATCTTTTGCGCATCCAACATGAGCGTCAACGCAAAGAATATTTTCCCGGGATCGGCGAATACACCACGCTCTTCGGCCTGACGAAAGAACGCGCGAAACTATTGAAGCCCGATTGCCTGGTCATGCATCCGGGACCAATCAATCGCGGTGTCGAGATCGATAGCGAAGTCGCCGACGGCTTGCAGAGCGTCATTCTCGATCAAGTCACGAACGGCCTCGCCGTCCGCATGGCCGTTCTTTATCTCTGCGGGGGAATCGCTACATGAGCGCGACCCTTATTCGCAGCGGCCGCGTGATCGATCCCGCGAATAAGCGAGACGAGGTTCTCGATCTTGCGATTGTGGATGGAAAAATCGCCGAGCAATCCGCCATCAAAGATCAGAAGGCGGAAACGGTCGACGCGAAGGGATTGATCATTGCGCCCGGATTGATCGACATGCACGTGCACCTGCGCGAGCCGGGGTTCAGTCACAAAGAAACGATTGAATCGGGTGCGCGCGCGGCGGCTGCAGGAGGATTCACGACGATCGTTTGCATGCCGAACACTTCACCGGCGGCGGATAATCCGGCCACGATCGCCTGGGTCAACGACCGCGCTGCCGCTACTGCATGCGTCAATGTTTTGCCGACCGGCGCGATCTCGAAAAATATTGCGGGCGAAGAACTCGCGCCGATCGGTTCGTTAGGCCAGGCCGGCGTGGTCGCGATCACTGACGATGGTCATTGTGTGCAAAATCATGAATTGATGCGGCGCGCGGTCGAGTACGCACGTATGGTTGGATTGCCAGTGCTTGATCATTGTCAGGATTACAATTTGGTCGGTAACGGCGTCGTGAACGAAGGTTACTGGAGCACGCTGCTCGGTTTGCCCGGATGGCCGGCCGCGGGCGAAGAGGCGATTGTGATGCGGAATATTTTGCTGGCCGAACTTTGCGACCATCGCATTCATTGCCAGCACATCAGCGCGGCTGGAAGTGTGCATTTGCTCCGCGAAGCGCGCGCACGGGGCGTGAAAATTAGCGGCGAAGTCTGCCCGCACCACATCGCGCTGACAGATGAAGCGATTCAAAATTTCGACACGAATTACAAAATGAATCCGCCGTTGCGATCGAAAGAGGATGTCGATGCAATCTTGGAAGGAATTGCCGACGGCACATTGTCGATCTTATGCTCAGATCATGCGCCGCACGCTGAGTTCGAAAAAGAAGTCGAATTCGATCAGGCACCATTTGGAATTGTCGGTCTGGAAACGGAGCTTGGGATTTTCATCGATCAACTCGTCCACAAGCATCGCAAGATCGACATCGTCCGTTTGATCGAGATGTACACAGTTGAGCCTGCGAAATTGCTCAAGCTCGACGCTGGAACATTGTCAGTCGGCGCGCCGGCCGATGTCACGTTGATCGATCCGGATTTAGAATGGACTGTTAAGATCGACAAGTTTGAATCCGCATCGCGCAATTCGCCGTTTGGCAGCTGGAAATTGAGAGGGCGTGCCGTGCGAACGATCGTCGGTGGAAAGACAGTCTGGCGGTTGTAGCTGCCGCCCTCTCTAGTGGCAGTCTAAAGCATTACCCGGAATACCCACCGCTGATGTAGCTTTCCAGATGCGCGATGGTGGCACTTTGGCAAGAGATGACGTGCTTGACCAAATCCCCGATGGAAATAATCCCGATCACTTTGCCGCCATCGACCACCGGCAGGTGACGGATGTGTTTTTCGGTCATCAACCGCAAACATTCATCCACACCTTCCTGCGGCTTGGTCGTGGTAACATCGCCGGACATAATCTCGTCTACGCGCGTTTCCTTGGACGATTTCCCGCGGAGAAAAACTTTCCGAGTGTAATCGCGCTCGGAAATGATCCCGACCAACTTCTCGCCATTCATGACCACCAACGCGCCGACGTTCTTGTCCGCCATCATCTCGATCGCTTTGAACACGGTCGCGTCCGGCGCGATCGAGAAGACCTTGCCGTCCTTCTGATTAAGGATTGCGCCGATATGTCCGCTTACGTCCATGGTGGTCGAAAGGGGAACCAAAATACACCGCCGCCGCGGAACGATGCAAAGGAATTCTCGGAGAATGGCAACAGGTCGGGAGCTAGCGGCTATGCGCAAACTTTCGGTCGATCAGCTGATTCAAATAATCGGCGATTGCGGCCTGATCGAGGCGCTGGACGACTTCGTTTAAAAAACCGGTGACGATGAGACGCTGGGCGATCTTCGTCGGGATGCCACGCGAATGGAGATAAAACATTTCCTCTTCGTTGATCTGGCCGGAGGTGGCACCGTGGGTGCAACGGACGTTGTCGGCCAGAATTTCCAAGCCCGGCATCGAGTTCGCTTCGGAGTCGTCGCTCAGCAAGAGATTGCGAACTTTTTGATAAGCATCGGTGAAGTGGGCGTGCGGTTCGACGCGAATAAGGCCGCCAAATGTGCAACGGGCGCGATCGTCGAGCGCGTTTTTGTAAAGGAGGTCGCTGGCGGTGTGCGGCGAGATGTGATCCTGCAAGGTGCGGGCGTCGAATTCTTGCTCGTTCGTGGCAACCGCGACCGCGAGCAGATCGCTCCGCGCGCCTTCGCCAACCAATCGGCTGAGACTTTCGAACCGCGAATATCTGGAGCCGAGATTTAGATTCAAGCTCATGGCCGAGGCGTCGTGATCGACCGCCGTCGTATTCATTTGCAGCGCAACGACGTTGTCGCCCCAGTTTTGGGCGCAGACGTAAGTGACTTTGGCGCCGGGCCCGGCGAGTAGATCGTTGACGCCGCAGGCGAAGCCGCGTTGGTTTCGATCCAAAGATCGGAAATGTTCAATCACCGTCACTTTGGCGAGCTCATCCGTGACCAGCAGTAAATGCGGGAAAACCGTAGCGTTCTCACCGGCCAGCCAGTGAAAGATCTCGATTGGCTGGTCTATCTCAACGCCGCGCGGCACGAAAAGAAATGTTCCAGTTGAAACGAGTGCCTGATGAAGCGCCGCGAACTTGGCCGAGCCGAGCGACACTTCGGTTGACATGAAATATTTTCGGAACAAATCGGCGTGCTCAACCATCGCGCGCTCGAGCGGTTGGAAAATTACGCCTCGTTTGCTGAGCTGTTCCGAAACGACATCTCGTTCCAGAAGTTGATCGCCCGCGAAAACCAAGCGCGCGGCTACTTCATCAAGTCCATTGGATTGCTCGAGGATCGCAGCGCGGGCCTGATCAGAAACGGTGCCGCTAAGTTTGAACGGCGCGAGATCGAGCAGATCGACATTGGAAAACCGCCACGGCTGATCTTTACGCGTTGGTCGCGGGATCGATTCAAATTTTTCCCACGCGGCATGCTGTTGTTCGCGAAACCAGTCCGGCAAATCGCGCAACTCAAGTAGACCCGAAAGGATTCCTTTCGAGTTTACGGTTTTGTCATGAGCGATTGCGGACATTGTCGATCTTAGATAAGAACGGCGGTCCTCAGACCGCCGGTTCAGCAAGATTATTGGCGAAAATTGTTATCCGACCGAGCCTTCCATCTCGAGCTCGATCAGGCGTTTCAGCTCGACCGAGTATTCCATCGGAAATTGGCGGACGAGATCGTTGACGAACCCGTTCACACTCAAGCTCATCGCCTGGGCTTCGGTCAAACCGCGCTGTTGCATGTAAAAGATCTGTTCGGCGCTGACCTGGCTGACGCTGGCCTCGTGTTGCACGGAATTGCCGGTCCCGCGGACGGTGATTGCTGGGTAAGTGTCGGTCCGACTGGTCGCATTGATCAGGAGCGCATCGCACTCGGTGTTGTTCTTGCAATGCTTGAGATGCTTCGGCACGTGAACAAGTCCTCGATAGGTGGCCCGACCGGTGCCGATCGAAATTGATTTCGAAATGATGTTCGAAGTTGTTTCGTCCGCGGCGTGGATCATTTTCGCGCCGGTGTCCTGGTGCTGACCGTTATTGGCGAGAGCGATCGAGAGCACTTCACCGCGTGATTTTCTACCTTTCAGCACGACGCCCGGATATTTCATTGTCAGCCGCGAGCCGATGTTGCAATCGATCCATTTGATCTCGGCATCTTCGTGCGCCAGTCCGCGTTTCGTCACCAAATTGAAAACGTTGGACGACCAGTTTTGGACGGTGATGTATTGGAGTTTGGCGCCTTTGAGCGCGACGAGTTCGACTACCGCGCTGTGCAGCGCTACGGTCTCAAACTTCGGCGCGGTGCAACCTTCCATGTAAGTGACTTCGCTGCCTTCATCGGCAATGATCAGCGTGCGCTCGAATTGCCCGAAGCTCTCGGCGTTGATCCGGAAGTAGGCCTGAAGCGGATGTTTCACTTTGACGCCAGGCGGGACGTAGATGAACGACCCACCGCTAAACACGGCGGAGTTGAGGGCGCTGAATTTGTTGTCGCCGATTGGAATGACTTTGCCGAACCATTTCCGGAAAATTTCCGGGTGATTTTTCAGGCCCTCGGTCGAGCCGACGAAAATGACCCCTTGTTCGCCGACCGCTTTCTTGATGTTTGAGTACACCGCTTCGCTGTCGAACTGGGCTTCGACGCCGGCGAGAAATTTCCGTTCTTGTTCGGGAATGCCGAGCCGCTCGAAAGTGCGTTTGATGTCATCCGGCACTTCTTCCCAGCTGCGCTTCGCCCCGGTGCCGGGCGAGAGATAGTAACGAATTTTGTCGAAATCGATTGCCTCCAAATCCTTGCTCGCCCAATGCGTCGGGAGCGGTTTCTCGAGAAATGTTTTCAAACCGCGGAGACGAAATTCGCGAACCCAATCGGGATCTTCCTTGACGTCGGAGATGTAGTGAATGGTTTTTTCGCTCAGACCGCGGCCCGCGTCTCGGACGTGAACTTCCGGATAAGCGAAATCGCCTTTGTCGCGGTCGATATCGACGGCTTTGGTTTCAGTTTTCATTTCGATTTCACCTCGTCAGCACTGGTTCATCCGCTCCCGCGCGCGCCCAATCGTAACCCCGTTCCTCAAGCTCAAGCGCCAGCTCCTTCCCGCCGCTGCGCACGATCCGGCCCTGCACCATCACATGCACGTGGTCGGGAACGATGTAATTCAAGATACGCTGATAATGGGTAATTAAAAGTATGCCGATCTTGGAGCCGCGCAATGAATTCACGCCGTGGGCGACGGTCTTAAGCGCGTCGATGTCCAGTCCGCTGTCGGTTTCGTCGAGCACCGCGTACTTCGGCTCGAGCATTGCCAGCTGCAAAATCTCGGTCCGCTTTTTTTCGCCACCGGAAAAACCTTCATTGACCGCGCGCGAAGTAAACGAGCGATCCATTCCTAGTAGTTCCATTTTTTCGTAAAGCTTCGCGTAATATTCGGTCGCTTCCATCTCTTCGCCTTCGGGCAAACGCGACTGAAGCGCGGCACGGAGAAAATTGGCGATCGTCACGCCAGGAACTTCGCTCGGATACTGGAACGCGAGGAAGAGGCCTTTGCGCGCGCGATCGTCAGGCTCGAGCGCGAGCAGATCTTCGCTATCCATGGTGATCTTGCCCTTGGTAACGTGGTAATCAGGATGACCGGCCATGACTTTGGCAAGCGTGCTTTTCCCAGAGCCGTTTGGGCCCATCACGGCGTGCACTTCGCCACGGGGAACGGCCAGACTCAGGCCGCGCACGATCTGCTGATCGCCAATGGCCACATGGAGGTTTTCGACACGAAGCTCGTTCATAAACAGGAGTTAGAAATATACGGCGGTTCGCGTGGATTGCGAACGGATTTCAGACAACCAAGACTCGCTCCGGGCGCGCCATGTTGGCACACTGCCAGGATCACAATTTTCCATGAAAAAGGGCATCCCGAATGCTGCAAGGAGCAATGGTGAACTCTGAAGGCTCATCGCCACATCGACGCAAGTCCGTTTCGAAAGAATCGGTCTCAAAAGCGACCAGCGAATTGAACAACCTGTTGCAGATCATTTCCGGTACCAGCGCGGAGATTGGCAACTTGTGGGAAGGCTGCGAAGGCTCGGAGCAGTACCTCAACATGCTGCGCTCGAGCATTGATCGCGCGGAAGCAGTCGCCGCGCAATTGGCCGAGCAGGCTGGAGGCGCCAACCAAAAAGTACTCATGCATCCTGAGCTGGCGTCGTTCCTGAAACCAAAGACGATCAGCGAAATGCCGCGCGCCAAGCCGACCATCCTCGTCGTAGACGACGAACAGATGGCCCTGGTTTTGATCAAGCGACTACTGAGCGAAGCAGGTTACCAAGTCGTGACCGCGCAATCGGGGTTTGAAGCGCTCGATCTATTCCGGCGACAGCCGCAGGCATTCCAATTGGTTCTGCTCGATCTGACAATGCCGTTCATGGACGGAGAAGAGACGTTTCATCGGCTGCGCGAGATTCGAGCCGACATACCAATTGTTCTGTGTACTGGATTTATTCGACAAGATCGACTCGACCGATTGATGAAGGCTGGCATCGCAGGATTTCTGCGAAAACCACTCGCGCCTGATGAGATTGTTGACCATATCCGGGGCGTTCTGGACAGCCTGAAGTACGCCCAAATTGATAGCTCTCTGCCGGACGGCTCATCGATCGCCAGTTGATGTTGGTGGAATGAAAACGAGCGCGCGGGGCCGAGCCGTCGAGCGATTTCGCGATAATCGGCTTTTCGAAGGAGTTGATGCCGACATCATCGAGCGCATTGCGCCAAAACTTGGCGTGCTGCGAAAGAAACCCGGTGAAATAATTTTTCGTGAAGGCGAACCGGGCAATTCGCTCTACCTGGTAGGGGAGGGCTGCGTTAAGATTGCGAAGGCGGCAGACAGCGTCGACTGCGAAATCTTCGACTACGTTAACCAGGGAAATTTCTTTGGCGCAACTGCGTTGTTGGCGGGCGAGCCGCATTCAACCACCGCGACTGCGGTGGAGCCGGCACTGATCGGCGCACTCACGGAAGACACGTTTCAAGAGATTCTCGAACTTTCACCCAGCCGCTTGCACATGAATTTTCTGCGCGCCATCACGGCGCGGGTCCGCAGCGTAAACAACCATTTCATGCGCGAAACCATGCGCGCGGAACGACTCCGCGTGGCCGGCGCTCTCGCGAACGCGATGATCCACGATTTGAAAAATCCAGTTTGCATTGCCCGTTGTTGTTCCGACTTGATCACAACTGAATCGGCCGATGCACATCTGCGCGAGCTAAGCAAAATGCTCACTGATACGGTCAACGGCATTCTCGGAATGACATTGGATTTGCTCGATTACACGCGCGGTTCGGTTTCAGTGAGCAAGCGATTGGTTTCAATCTGGCGCCTGCTCGACGAAGTGAATCGCCAATCGCTTCATCTCCTCCCGAGCAAAAACATCGAATTCGTCAAACATATTCGCTACCAAGGCAACATCGACCTCGACCTCGAACGGTTTGTCCGCGCACTTGGCAACGTGATCGAGAATGCGATGCACGCGATGGCACGGGGTGGCACCCTCACGTTTACCATCGATGCCATCGACGACCAGGTAGTGATGCGAATTTCCGATACCGGTAGCGGGATTGCGCCCGAAGCGATACCGACCCTGTTTGAACCTTTCGAACGTTACAGTGACTTGGAAGCAAATGGTGTCGGCCTGGCGGTGGCGAAAGCGATTGTCGAGGCACACGGCGGCAAGATTTCCGTCAGCAGCGTTGTCGACAAAGGCACTACCGTCGACATTCGGCTGCCGAAACCAAACGGCGAATAATTGCGCGCGCAATCGAGCGCGCTACCGTTTGCAGCTAAACTCAGCGATTCAAACCGATCGCTGACTCCTTGCCCTGTGGTGTAACGGTAACACAGCGCCCTTTGGAGGCGTTATTCTTGGTTCGAATCCAAGCGGGGCAGCCACGCAAACGGCTGGCGTCCTCGCGCCTCGCACGCCTCGCAGCCGTAGTTACCTGCCCGGTGTCGGGCTCGAGATCGGAAACGCGAACGTCGCTGAAGGTGATGCTGCAGGCGGACTGGCCGGCCATGGAGAAGATGTCGATGTCGGCGATGGCGAAACAGTTGGTGTCGGCGAAGGCGTCGGAGTCGGCGGAGGAGGAATAATACTTTCCCAGCGATGCAGCTGGACAGTCGCGCCGCCGATTTCGTCGATCAACTTCTGACACCGGTCTTGGAGTTTTTCCAAATCGGGCGGACCGAACTGCGGATCGGCTGTTCCCGGAAAAATCAGATAGGTGACTTTGAGATCGCTCACCGGCCGATTATAAGGCGTCGCCTGTGGATTAATTTGTTTCGCGATCCGAAATGAGGCTTCGCCCACTTTATCGTTCGGTCCGATGTCGCCAACAATCGCGGGATAAATTCCATCTCCGAAAATCACGAGCGCATAATCGCCCGTTTTTGCGGCGTCGCGTCCATGCGTAAACGAGCCCGGAATGACGATGTAGGGATCGGTCATGCCAATAAGAAAGCTGTATTTTTTCAGCGTTGCGACTTCCGCGCGCAATTGCGTAACCGCGCTACGCAGATCCCGCTTGCGGTCGGCTGCAGTGGTTCTGGCGGCAAACTCATCTTCCGCGTGTTTCAATCGCTCTTCTGTTGCGGCGAGATACGGATTGGGCGCCGGGGTTTTCTTCTGCCACTTGAAACTCGTGAACGGTTTGAAATTGGTGGGCGCTCCGGTGCCGATCGGCATCCGGTCGCCATCGGAGCCGTCCGCATCGACGTCCATGTCGGCTTGCAGCAGGAGTGCCTTGCGATGGCTCTGCGGGTGTCGCAATTGCAAAACGGTTTGGCAATCGAAAAAGTTGTGACGTGACAGGACCAGATCGAGCCGGACAAGATTTTCGCGAAGCATTTTAACTTTCGTGTTGTAGAGCTCGCTAAAAAGCGGAGAGACCGAATCAGGACCCGCCATCGCGGTAAGGCCCGGTAGCAATTCCGGCAATCGCGGCGTTACCCTAGCGAGCTCCTCGATCGTCCGATTCGGCGTTGGCACGCGCGCGTTTAATTTCAGATCGAGAACATAACTTTCCGGATCGACGCGTTCGGTGGAAGCGTCCGCGCCCGGAACCGTTTCCACGCTGGAGTGAAGTGTGATGCCGTTAAACAAACGGCCGGTGTCGAGCTTGCCGGCAATCGGCGGCGGACGCGTCGGCGTCGGCTCCGGCGTTGGCGAAGTCGGGACTTCCCGCGGCGCGAAGTACTGCAACCGTTCCTGTGAGATCCAGCGGTAGAGAATCGCGGCGAAAATCGCGGCCGCCAAAAGGACCGCCAGCCTTCGCAACGTGCCGAGACGAAGCCTTGCCACGGATTTACTTTTTCAACCAGGCCACAATCGCCACGATGAGGCCGATCACGCTCAAGATCGACATCATCCCGGCAGGCATCATTTTACCGGTGCGGATGAATTTGGGGACGAATTGCGCCGCGAGCAAAAAAGAAACAACGAATGCGGTGGCGATTCCGGCGGCCCGATGTTCCGGCAGCAGGAATCCGGCGACGAGCAACAACACGCCCGTAATCGCGCCGGCGATGATCGATGGCAAGCTGCCGGCTTTCACGTAACCGATAATCCCGCCGACAATCGTCAGCGCACCGAAGACGAGGAAGTAAAGTTTTGTCGCGTCCATGTTCGTGCGGTAGCGCACTCGTAATCCAACCGCCGAAGACTGTCCAGCGGCGCGATTACTCCGTCCCGAGAGCCTCGATGCCCTTTCGATGTTTCGATTCGGCGTTTGATAGAAACCTCGCTACATTTCTCGGTGCACTCGTTTCGGTATCGCGAGGGAAAACTTTACTGCGAAGATGTCGATCTTGCGCGAGTGGCGGAGGAGTTCGGCACACCGCTCTATATTTATAGCGCCGGCACGATTTTCGATCACTACACTCGCCTCGACGCCGCCCTCGCATCGCTCGATCGTCTCATTTGCTACGCGGTCAAAGCGAACTCGAACCGGGCAATCTTGAAATTGTTCGCCGAAGCGGGCGCAGGATTCGACATTGTCTCAGGCGGCGAACTTTTCCGCGCAATTAAAGCCGGTGCAGATCCGCAAAAATGCACGTTCGCGGGAGTCGGCAAAGCGCGTGACGAAATCGAATACGCGCTCGAACGGGGCGTTTACAGTTTCAATGTCGAGAGCGAAGCGGAGCTGGAATACATCGGCCGAATTGCGGCTGCGAAAAAGTCGTGCGCACCGATCGCACTGCGGATCAATCCGGATGTCGATCCGCGCACGCACGAATACATCGCGACCGGATCGCACGAGAATAAATTCGGCATCGCGCTTTCAGATGCGGTAGCCGTCTATGAACACGCCGCCCAGATGCGCAGCATCGACATCGTCGGCGTGCAGATGCACATCGGCTCGCAGATCACGGAGACGAAACCCTTTATCGATGCCGTGAACAAAGTCGCACCGCTCGTCCGTGATTTGAAGTCTAAATACGGGATCAAATTCTTCAGTATCGGCGGCGGACTCGGGATCGTTTACGAATCGTCACTCGAAAGCGGTGCGAAAGAATGGTGGAGCGATGCTGGATCGGCAAAACACCAGTTGTCGATCAAGGAATATGTGGATGCGATCTTGCCGGCGTTGTGCGATTTGAACATTCGGGTTCTGCTCGAACCGGGGCGATTGCTGGTCGGTAACGCCGGGGTTTTGCTCACGCGCGTCCGTTACATCAAAAGATCAGGTCACAAAAAATTTGCGATTGTCGATGCTGGTATGAACGACCTGATTCGACCGGCCCTGTACCGCAGTTACCACGAGATCGTGCCGGTGGAAGAGAAGATTGAGAGAAAGAGGAAGACGGAGAAGATCGACATCGTCGGGCCGGTGTGTGAATCGGGCGATTTTTTCGCGCTCGACCGCGAAATGCCGGAACTCCGCGAAGGCGATTTGCTCGCGATCATGAGCGCGGGCGCGTACGGGTTTGTGATGGCGTCGAATTACAATTCCCGTCCCCTGCCCGCGGAGGCACTGGTGCGTCGCGACAAGGTCGCGCTGATCAGAAAACGACAGAGCTGGGAGGACCTGGTTCGCGGTGAAACGGAATGAGCGCCACCGAGTTGCAGATTTTCGTTTCCTGCATAAATACTGCTTCCCCTCGAATTCAATGAAACGCCTCCTCCTGATTGCTTCATTGTCGGTATTCGCGCTGGCAGTCAACGCGGGCGACAAGACCCCGAAAGGCGAATGGATCATCCTGGTCGGCGGGCCCTCCCTCAAGCAATGGGAACAATACAAGGCGCAGCCGCACGATCATTGGTGGGCGAATTTCGTTCGCGCGGCGCGGCTCCGTACCGACCAACTGCGCGAAGGGCTCGGGCCGGACGCGCCCATCACCTGGCTGGTGTATAAACAAGGTTATCTCGATCGCCAGCCGCAGGAAAATCAGGATTTGATCGGGTTGATCGAGACTGTCCGAGACAAGTTTAATCTGAACCTCGTTTGGTTTAAGAACGGCGACGACGTTATCAATTATTTGAACGCCGGACGTGACCGCAAAAGTCAGAAGGTGGCGGGGTTTGAATTTTTTGGTCACTCGAACAAAGCCTGCTTTATGTTCGATTACAGCAGCAACGTAGACAGCTCGGCGAAATCGTTCCTGCACGAATCCCAGCTGCGTCAAATTCGGGGCTCGATCTTCGCGCGCAACGCTTACATCCAAAGCTGGGGCTGCCACACCGGCGAGGAAATGAGCGAGTGGTGGTATCGCGCCACCGGCACAAAAATGATCGGCGCCCTCGGGAAAACTCAGTTCATGATGGAGGAACTTCCCATTCTCACTTCGCCGGGCGGCAAATGGGTGACTGCGCCCGAGAAGCTTCCAAAGACGAACTAACGCTCTCGTCATTCGAGCTTCGTCATTCTCTGCTTCCCGACGTTTGAACTAGCGGTTACTTTCGCTGGCGCAATGAAGTTTCCGGAACTCCAACGGTTGTATCGTCAGCCGTTGTTCGACTTGATTTCCCAGAGTCGCCAGGTTCATCTTCAACACTGGCGCGGCGAAGAAGTGCAACGGTGCAGTTTGCTCAGCATCAAAACCGGCGGTTGCAGCGAAGATTGCGCTTACTGCGCCCAGAGCGCGCATTACTCCACCGGCGTCGAGCGCGAAGATTTATTGTCGGTCGAGCAGATTGTCGATGTGGCAAAACGTGCGCGCGCGCAAGGCGCGACCCGGTTTTGCATGGGCGCAGCCTGGCGCGGCGTGCGCGATGGCACCGAAAAATTCGAGCGCGTCCTGGAAATCGTTCGCGAAGTCGGCGCGCTCGGGATGGAAGTTTGTGTCACACTTGGCGAAATCGGCCCGGCCGAAGCGCGCAAACTCAAGTCGGCCGGCGTCACCGCCTACAATCACAACATCGATACTTCGCCGGAGTTTTATCCGGACATCGTTAGCACGCACACTTTTCAGGACCGGCTCGATACAATCGCCGCTGTGCAAGCGAGCGGGATGTCGGTTTGCTCCGGCGGAATCATCGGGATGGGCGAATCAGAAGAGGACCGATTGCGAATGATCGAAATTCTGAGCGAACTGGATCCACAACCGCAAAGTGTGCCGATCAATTGTTTGATGCCGCAACGCGGGACGCCGCTCCAGAATCAACAACCGGTCGATATTTTCGAGCTTGTCAGGTTGATTGCGCTCGCACGGATGGCGTTACCCGAAGCGCGGGTCCGGCTCGCGGCCGGACGCACCCGGATTTCGCGCGAAGGCCAGGCGCTTTGTTTTTTTGCCGGTGCCAATTCCATCTTCTTCGGGGACAAACTTCTCACCGCCAAAAATCCCGAGGTCGACGTCGATCTTGCGTTGCTGTACGAGCTCGGTTTGAACATCGAAACCGGCGATCGCGCCAAGAGTTTCGAATTGACGCCGCAAACGGCGGCTTCTTTGAGAACAGTCGCCGGAAAATAAATCGCAGGCTTGAATTTCCCGGCCAAATGGTCGATTCAACCGCGAACAGCTTATTGATGAAAGCAGACGACGAAAAAGGTATCAGCGTAATTTTGCTCTATACCGCCCTCCTTTTTTTCCTGCTCGGCGTCGCCGCGCGGCTGAAAATGAATTTTCATCATCGCATCGAAATTTCGACGGCCGGATTCGTCGTCGCCGCGGTACTGGCGGCGCTCGGAATCGTGCTCTTTCTTTTTTCCTTGCGCAAGCGGCGGGGTTAGGTCCGGAAGCGCACCTGCTCGCCCTCAACCCGCGCATTGTCGATCTTGGCGAGAAACGGCGCTAATCGAGTTTGCGGGAACAATCGCACTCGCTGAACTTAAGTTGCAGCCGCGCCGCTGTCGCCTGCATTCAACTTTCTGTTACTCGCTGGTTAGCGCGCGCACTCTGTCTCTAGCACTGTGGAGGTCCTCGCGGGCCTTTTGCAAAGCGTCTAATTTCTTCTGCTGATCTGGCTTCAGCAGCGGACGAATTTGCGTCAGCGCATTATCGATGACCTCATGCTTTTTCTTGCGTGCATCCGCTTCGATCGCCGTGATCCGCGGCCCGGCCTCAACCACTAAGGGCTCAACCCTCGCGCGTTGGTCTGCGCTCAGATTCAAGGCCATGGTCGCTTTTTCAAGGGCGAACGCATTGTCGCGCCAGTGTCGACCGGCCGCGATGCCTTGAGCCTGACCAACATTGAATCCGGCTATGACCGAGACACCGAAGCCGGCCAGCACCAGAACGCCGATCGCAAATATAATCAGATTTTGCTTCATAACCTGTTCCTCCTCATTTGGACTGAAATTGCCCTGTTCTCGACTTTATGTCGGATAACTCCTTACAACTAGTTATAAAGTTTTTCACGCTGCAACGGCGGCGAACCGTTACCAGCCCGCCGCCGTTATTCCCTCTTTTGCCCTGAAATTATTGCGACATCGCGGCGTGCAGCTCCTGCACCGCGCTACGCATGTCCTGGCGCGCTTTTTGAAGCGCGTCGAATTTCTTTTGCTGCTCGGGTGTGAGCACGGGACGGATCTGCGACATTGTTTTGTCGATGATCGCGTGCGTCTTTTCCATCGCGTCTTTGTGAATCGCGATGATCTGCGGCCGCGCCTG
>Ga0209805_1000062_pt1 | contig 56205 bp, 64 predicted proteins | sample GraSoiAngelo_148_FD_185905 | JGI IMG/M metagenome (GOLD analysis project Ga0209805, IMG submission 185905) | Grasslands soil microbial communities from the Angelo Coastal Reserve, California, USA - 14_1009_09_20cm (SPAdes) (version 2) | ecosystem: Environmental > Terrestrial > Soil > Grasslands ...
GGTCCAGAGCCACCACTTGAATTCCCAAATTTAGGTGTTGGCGGGCAGCCTGGTCTATGACACCGGCTTCCCATTCCAGTCAGGAAACAGCCGGGAACCCGGGTTCGAATCCCGGCGGCCGCACCATAGTTTTGGTTTGACGCTTGCGGACCTCTAGGGCATCAATCCGAGTTAAAGCATATAACCCACTACCGCAATAGGAGGCTTTGGAGGACGTTCATGAGCAGCAAGACGCTGATAGCGTCATTATCTTGCGCGATCCTGTTTCTTGGTTTAGCACTGTATCTAGTCCCCTCCACCCTGCCCTTAGTTGCACCGGTTAGAGCAGCCACTAGGACAATCAGCCTCGCGGCTAGCTACGCGACATATCCTTACTGGAATGGTTCTAGTCCAGGGCCAACTATTACGGTCACCGAAGGTGATACGGTCGACATCATGCTGTCAAGCGATGGTTCGCAGCACCAGCTGCTGGTTGACTTTGACGCCGACGGTGCCAGTACTAGTGGGTGTGCGACGGCGGACAAGTGCTCCAGTTTGTTTATGTCCTCAACATCAATATCATTCACTGCAAACACCGTGGGTACCTTCCACTACTATTGCACACTTCATCCTACCTTTATGGTCGGACAATTCGTTGTCCAATCCGCAGGTACAGACTTCGGAATCACGTCCAACCCATCCGCGGTTTCGATACTACAAGGCTCAAATGCCAACAGCACCATCACGGTGTCGAGCATCAACAATTTCGCCGGTACGATCACCCTCTCAGCTTCTTCATCTCCTCCCGGACCAATGACTACTTTCAGCACCAACCCAGTGGTTGTCTCCTCAGGATCGACAGCTACTTCCAAACTAACGATCTCGATTCTCCAATCAACTTCACCTGGGCCCTATAGCATTACGGTAACAGGAACCAACGGTTCAGCATCCGGAACTCATAGCACAATCATAAGCGTCTCAGTAGTATCACCCTCGTCACCGGATTTCACGATAAACTCGAGCCCAACATCTCTGACCGTTGCCCAAGACTCATCCGGAACAGTTTCCATGACGCTAACTAGCGTCAATAGTTTCTCCGGCACTGTAACCTTGAGCGCTGCGGTTTCGCCTTCGGGCCCCCAGCCTTCTCTCAATCCCTCATCCGTTACTCTGACGTCAGGCGGCTCTGCCTCCTCAACTCTCACAGTATCAACGGCAGCCTCAACCTCAGGCTATTATTCGACACCCGTAGCCGTCTCCAACGGAAACTACACAGTTAGCGTGACTGCATCTAGTGGAACTCTAAGTCACTCTACTCCTGTATCGCTGACAATTGGATCGACAAGCTCGAATCCGACGGGGACTCCAAGTCTCCCGTTGCTACCGATCGCTGGAGGGGTCATTGCAGTTATTGCTGTGATCGGCACAGCACTATTCCTAAGAAGCCGCAAACACTAGGCGTAGGCGCTTCATTCGCCATATGTATGTCCCATACAATGTGATGATTAGGAAACTTAAGCTAGAGTCCCAAACTGTTGATTACGTTTCCAGAATTTCCGTCGACCACTAAGACGATTTTGTTCCCACTGTGATCATATATTACAAACCATATCGGAACGTGCAAGAGTTCAGTGTCTGAGACATCTTCTTCGGAAGAAATCTGCTGAATCATATGATATTGAGCATGTGCCTTCTGAGACTGGAGCTGATCGACGAGTGTTTTTGCCTGATATTTGGCAGCATCCTCGCTGATATCGCCGTTTAGGACCTTGATCCCTTTAGGATACTGTGAGATATCGAAGAGGGTTCTACCTTGGATTGCGAACTGGTAGTCGCGGGGCTGGTACTGCGTGAGAGCTTTCAGGGCGATTATTGGAAAGTTGTAGTTCTGATCCATCTGAATCGCCTTCTTCTGTCCACCACCGCCTCCCATGCCGCCTCCCATCATTGAACCCAGCATAGCTCCTCCGAGCAGGGGAGCCCCGAATCCGCCTCGGCGTCCTCCACCCATTCCAGCCATTACTCCAATTAACGCGGCAGTTGTAGCTACGGTCGCTCCTTCTGCAACCATGTTGGTCGCCACTATGGATGTTCTGGCTGAGACATTCACTAGCCAGTAGGGTACTACTGACAGTGTCATCTCCTCGAGGGTTGAGCTTTCCTGTAAGTGTCGGTGGAGCATCCCTCGGTCCATCATTGACTTGACTCGGCTAGAAATCTCATCAGTGCTCTGGATCGTTAAGGGAAGCATGGTCTGCTTCTGGATATTTGCCCAGCCGCCACTTCCGAGGGTAATACTACTTCCGCAGTACTCGCATGTGATTATCATCTCTCCAAATTTGGGAGCGATGGGAGCCCCACAGCTGGGACACTTCAGCAACTGCGCGTTTGAAGGGGCTAGGATTTGACTATACCCTGAGGCTCCAGCGCTAGATTGAGCCTGAGGAGTCTGGCCGGTCGAACTCGTTCTAGCGCCACACTTGGAGCAAAACGCCGCATCATCCGGGAGTTGGCTTCCGCACTTTAGACAGTACATTTTGCGAGATCTCCCGAGGTGAGTCCCTTCGGCGATTTGAACTTTCCAATATCAGTTGAACAAGTTCGTGGATACAAGGTTCTATTGAAATCTAAGGTTTCATTCCTGAACCTGTACTCTTTCTCGGGATCGATGGCTTGAGGTTCTATTGGATCGGGTTTCAAGGGCTTGTCGGAAGTCTTCCATGAGGTCTTGAGTAGCTTCGATTCCCACCGAGAGTCGTATGAGTCCATCAGAGATTCCTAGCCTTCGACGATCTTCGCCAGACAGTCCAGAATGTGATGTCGTTGCGGGTCTGGTCACCAACGTTTCGACTCCGCCTAGGCTCGGAGCGACGGCGGGCAACAGAGCCGCACGCATGAATGATTCAGCACCTTCAACGCCGTCGTGCAGTTCGAAACTCATCATCCCACCGAATCCATCGAAGAGTCTCTGTGCTCGCTCGTGATTTGGGTGGCTCTCCAAGCCGGGATAGTTGACCTTCGCGACCGCGGGGTGCTTCTCGAGAAACCTGGCTATTTGCACTGCGCTCTCGTTGTGGTGTTTCACGCGGAGGGCGAGGGTCTTGATTCCGCGGTGCAGCAGGAAGGCGGCGTGTGGATCAAGGCTCCCTCCCAGATGGTTTAGTTTGTGGGTCACTTTCTCGATTAGACTCGACTTTCCGATCACCGCGCCTGCCACGATGTCTGAGTGGCCGTTGAGGTATTTGGTGGCACTGTGGAGGGACAGGTCGAAGCCCAATTCCGATGGACGAAAGTTCACCGGGCTCGCAAAAGTATTGTCAATCATGGAGACAAGCCCGTGGCTCTTTGCAAAGCTTACCACGGACTCTAGGTCTGGAACCTGCATCAGAGGATTGGAAATGGTTTCAACGTATATCGCCCTCGTGGTCGGTTTCAGCTTTCGCTTCCATGACTCAGGGTCGTTAGCGTCAATGAAATCGTAGGAGATTCCAAACTTTTCGATATCCTTTGTCACAAAGTCGTGGGTTCCTCCGTAAAGACAGTCCTGAGCCAGAAAGTGGTCACCTTTGCTAAGAAATGTCAGTAGAGATGTTGAGATGGCTGCCATCCCGCTGGCAGTTACAAGCGCATCTTCGGAGTTCTCAAGAGCCGAGAGTTTTTCCGCTAGGGCCAGGTGGTTCGGAGTGTTGTTGAGGCGAATGTACCTCACATCATCGTAGTTCTTTTCACCCGCGTATTGATACGTGGCGGACTGGAAAACGGGCATTACAACGGCGCCGGCGATGCGGGGACGAGGCTCTCCTGCATGGATCGCCTTGGTCTCGATGCTTCCAAGATTACCTTTCATTTTGGAGATATCCAAGGTCCATGACGGCTCATCCAGTATTCTAACATTGACCTAGCCTTCGACGTTGTCTAGGATTCGATCGCTTTCTCAGGGAATCCTATTGTTAAGCGGGCCAGTAACAATGAGACCTTATCGTTCCTCTTCCACAGAACCTCTCTCTGGAAGGACGCTCCTAAGATGGCACGCCTCCCGACCACCCGAATCGGGGTCAAACGCATCGTAATAGAAGTGAATAGAGACTTGACCGTCGAGCAGCTTGAAATCCTTGACGAAGCGCTCAAGCGGGCGGGATTGGTCAAGGAGACGAAGGTTACTTTCCATAATCGTGAACCTCACAAGCCTCGAACGCCGAGGCCCTCACATCCAACCTGGCGGATTGGCCACGACTCTCAATCTGGTTCTCTGTCCGCCCACTGAGACCTCCAAAGGGTTTCCAGGGCCTGTCAATTCGAACTAGATCATTACAACCTTTCCAGCAGGAAGCCACCGTCAAGCAGGGCGTCGAGCCCCGGAATCCCGTTCTTAACTCGCGAGCTGGGGATCTGAGGGCCAACCTTCTCGATCCTAGTGGACATGGACTCTATCTCCTCTAGTCATGAAAAGATAGCTAGAGACTGTCAGGATTACTGCAACTTGGAGCACTGATCCTGCGATGAAAGTTAAGGAGGGAAGGCTGAGCCCAGCTTGAATCAGCGAGTAATGTTCTGACCGTGGCAGTGAGACAGCAAGCGTCAGAATCGCGAGTACGAGGCTCAACGGGTATGCCATTTTCAAGCCCTTTGCAACGGCCAATGCAACGATCACATATGCGATCCAGCCCGCCAAGATGGAATAGAATAGCCAGAAGGGAACGAGAGCGAATAGTTGGATGAGCAGTACTGCTCCGAGAAATATTGAGGCGTAAATCAACAAGTTAGCAGTGCCCTTGAGAGTTTTGACTCGTCCTAAACCGGAATTCATCTTTGTTGCCTACCGGTGTCCAAGCCGATCGAGAGATGACGTCAACGCCGTCCTTTGACCTCTACGATTTGTTTCTCAGACGAGCCGATTCTTTTCAGAAAGGCTTGATTGATTCTGAGCTTCTCTATTCCTGCTCTTACCCCCTTGGTGGTCTCCGGAGCATTATGCTGGGCGAAGAACTTCGTTACTTCCTCGGTTCTGTCAATTCCTAGGATCGGGAGCATGTATGTCAAGTATCTTGACACAACTCCGGTGCCTTCGTAGATGCCTCGCAACCATTCGAATTTGGCAGTGATCCAGTTCCAGGTCGCGGTTCTGGCGTCAGGATTCCGTGTGGCCGAGCCGAGCATGGTTCCAACGTGTTGCTTCTTTATTTCTCCAGATGATGCGAGTTCCATTGCGCGGGCGTTGAGTGAAGGTTTGCCGAAGCTGGTTAGGCCGACGAGAAATCTGGATTTTTCTTCTTCTGAAGGTCTCTTCCTGTAATTGTCGAATAGGGTTTCGAAATCCCCTGACGCACGGGCGTGCGCAACGACCATGGCTTGTTTCATGTCCGGCTCAGCGCTCTCGTATTCGCTGAACTTTGACGCCAATTCCTTCGCGTACTCCATGTCCACGAGAGCAAGCCTGCTTGCCATGGACCCTCGCAATACTATGCTATTCTCGTCTTTCCTGCTCGCGAGTATCTTAAGCTGGGTCCTGTGGAATTTTCTCGAGGTCTCTTCGATTCTGTATGTAATTGCGTATAGCGAGGATAGCTGGTCTGAGACTTCGAACGCGGGAAGATACTCCTGCTCGTTCACATAACGATCCAGTAGGGCGAGATATTGAACGAAGTCCATCTTGCCTTGAATCGTGAAGGCGTGGGCGTCGGACACTACGCCGTATCGGTCAACGGGAGACATGTTCGATCTCCAGACTCTCTCGTAGAGTCCATCATAGTGGACGCGGTAAAAGCCCGTCTGTTCCAGATTGAGTTTCAGCGAGTCTACTCCATCTGGGACAGGTATGGATTCCTCACTTCTCTCCATCAGAAGCTTCTGTTCTCTCCCGTTGATCTTTAGTGTGAGGGGAATTGGCCAGGTGGATTGCTCTGACAACCCGTTCAGAAGGAACCGTTCCTGTCTTATCATTAGTTTCTTCCCGTCAAGTTTCGCACTGACGATTGGATAGCCGGGTTTTCGTATCCACTCGTTCATTATCGCCTTCACTCTGGTCTTAGAGGCATGTTCGATCTGATTCCAGAGGTCTTCGCCGGCAGCGTTCGAGAATTTGTACTTCTCTAGATATGATCTCACGCCGCGCATGAACTGATCTTCACCAGCGTAAGCCTCGAGCATACGAATGATGCTTGCTCCCTTTCCGTAGCTTATGTCGTCGAAAATCTCCTCGATCTCGCTCGGAGAATTCACCTTCACCTCAATAGGATGCGTGTTGACTAGTGAATCTCTTGCGAGGGCCCCAGCAGTCTCTCCGCGGACAAAGTCTTGCCAGACAGTCCACTGAGGAAACATCGAATCAGTGGCCTTGTAGGCCATGAAAGTCGCGAAGCTCTCGTTTAGCCAGAGATCATCCCACCACTTCATGGTGACGAGGTCGCCGAACCATTGATGGCTTATTTCGTGGGCGATGACTTCGGCGACCTGCTTCTTTATCCGAATGCTGCTATCCTTGTCTACAAGGAGCACGATCTCCCTAAACGTGATGGCTCCCCAGTTCTCCATCGCTCCAGCGGCAAACTCCGGGACCGCGATAAGATGCAGCTTGGGAAGGTTGTACTTTGAACCAAAATAGGATTCGAAGAATTTGACCGAATCTCTGGCGATGTCTAGAGGATACTTCGCGCCAGAACTCTTGCCCGGTACCGTGGCTACTATGTAGTCGACTCCGTTGAACCTGTCTTTCACTTCTTCAAACTTGCCGATTCCCAAGTACAGGAGGTACGTGGACATTCGAGGAGTCTTTGGAAACTCGACAGTCTTCTTTGGACCCTCCACCCGCACCGACGTGGGCGGCATGTTCGAAATCACAGAGTTGTCACTGTCTGTTTTGACAGTGAGCTTGAAGTCAGCCTTGTAAGCGGGATGATCCAGGCATGGCAATAGGCGCCTGGCCGAGACCGCCTCGAACTGTGTCGAGGCCACGTAGCCGCCGTCATAGGCTGCCTTGTACAGACCTACGAGCTTGTCAGAGATAGAGCCTCGGTATTTGATGCCGAGTTCTCCCGCGAACTTCCCGGTCCTAACCGTGAAGTCTTCTCCTTCTAGCTTGTACTCGACGGGCCTCCCGTTCGCATCAACTTCGAGGATTTCGAGCTCGACAGAATTGAGCTTGACATCATTTTCAGATTCGAGTTTAATCTTGACCTTCCCATCAAAACGCAGGTTCCGAAAGTCTACATCTAGGAACAGGTCGTAGGATTCGATCTGCAAATCGGTCTCTGCCATCTGGAGTCGGGTAAAAGAGTTGCTTCCTACACTACTTGCGGAATCTCTTGCAATCGCAGCGATAGCCGAAGCTGGAATAGGAACATTTTGGAGAATGAATACTCTTAGCATGTCCGCAATTTGTGCAGTATTCTTGACCTCCAACCTGGCTCAGAACCGGCTGACCTGTTGGGCAGACTTTGTGCACCATCTGGTCCTCGAACTTGTTTCGGCCTGCTCTGTTTCGGACGATCGTAACTTCGTCTTGCGGCAATCTAATGGGCTTGCCACATCTTGGACAGATGTTACTACTCATTCGACACCTTGCTCTTCCTTGGGGACGAAAGCTCCCTCAGCCAATTTGTCCGGATCAGAACCCAAACTTCTGTCCTATTTGATGCAAGAATCTTGGCGGGTTCCGTGGCATAATCTTTTGTGAGTCGAATCAGCTTGGTTCTGCAGAATAGACCTTTGCAGCGGATCATTGTCGATGAGAGAGAGCGACCATCAGGGGTCCCAGATGAGCTACGATCTCTAGGCGCATCCATCGAGTTTCGAGTACTTGACGTCGCCGACTACGTGGTTGGTCCTTATGCTGTTGAGCGAAAGTCGGTGAGAGACTTCGTCTCGTCACTCTATAGCGGAAGACTCTTCGACCAAGCACACAGGATGGGAGAAGCCTATCGTACCAGTATGCTCGTGGTTGAAGGAGACCTCTGGGAAGAGTTGAAACGCGTTCGGAACTCACGCTCATTATGGGGAGCGCTCATATCATCGGTTCTCGATTTCGGCCTCAACATGTTCTTCACACCCGATAGAGAACAAACGGCTGAGTTCCTATTCACGCTTGGAAAAGGGGGACGACACACAAAGGGCTCTGGTGGACCTCCCGTAATCGTCCGAAAACCAAGAAGCAAAGATCTTAACCGACTCCAACTATCGGTCCTCGGCTCACTTCCTGGGATAGGTCCGCAGATGGCAGGACAATTACTCGGATATTTTGGGTCGCTGAGGAAAGTCTTCTCAGCATCAATGACCGAGATCGCGGTGGGTGCGGGTCTGGGAAGAAGCCGAGCGCTTGCCCTTACTAAGCTGTTGGACTCTCGTTACAAGGCTTCAAGAACAGTAATCCCGCAAGCAAGTCTCAGCCAAGAGTGACACCTATGGGTCTTGTCTTGAAGGACTGTGATTGGATAGTCACCCAGGACCCGCAACGACGCGTCTTGACAAACGCTTCCGTCCGGATAGCCGACGGAAGGATTGAACAGATTGGCAGAGTCAACCCAGCTTCCAAGGATGAGGTGATTGATTGCAGACGGAAGGTGCTCATCCCCGGTCTCATCAACACCCATACGCACCTCTCGATGACTCTCTTTCGCGGCTATGCGGACGATCTAGAGTTGCGAGACTGGCTGGAGAAGAAGATTTGGCCTCTAGAAAGTCGTCTTACTGGAGACATGTGCTATCAGGGAGCCCTCCTCGGCGGCCTAGAGATGACACGGACTGGGACGACATGTTTTGTCGACATGTATTTTCACATGGAAGACGTTGCAAGAGCGGTCGATGAGGCGGGCCTAAGAGCAATCCTCTCGCCGGGCATGATTGACAAGCCCGACAAGGCAGGCACCGAACATGAGCGAAAGACAACACTCAAGTTCCTAGAGTACATTCACCAACTACACAATCCGCTGCTCGACTTCGCCGTTGGTCCTCACGCCCCATATACCTGTGGCCCAGAGACACTTCTGTGGGCGAGAGACCTCGCTGAGAAAGAAGACTCTATAGTCAATATTCACATCGCAGAAACTCGAGGAGAGCAGGCTCAATTCGAGAAAGACGGAAAGGGCCGGGTAGCAGAATACCTAGACAAGATTGGCTTCCTTAACAATCGAGTCTTGGCTGCCCATGGTGTTTGGCTGACCAAGAGCGAGGTTAAACTGTTCGGTAAGAGGGGTGTCAGAGTTTCTCACTCTCCCGTCTCGAACATGAAGCTAGCAAGTGGAGGCACGGCCCCCGTCCCTGAGATGTGGGACGCAGGCGTTCCCGTAGGGCTTGGCACAGATGGACCAGCCAGCAACAACAGCCTAGACATGTTTGACACGATGAAGATGACCGCTCTCGTCCACAAGAATTCCAGATGGGACCCTACAATCATGAATGCTCAGCGAGTCCTAGACATGGCGACCCTCGACGGTGCCCGTTGTATCGGACGAGAGAAGGATCTCGGAAGCGTTGAGGTTGGCAAGCAGGCGGATCTAGTTCTCGTTGATTTGCGGGACCCAAACCTAATCCCAATCCATCGAAAAGAGACTGTCGTCTCTGACCTAGTCTACTCGGCAAATGGGCAAAATGTGGACACTACAATCGTTGATGGCGAGCCCCTGATGGTCAACCGAAGATACCTGAAACTTGACCAAGACAAGATCGGCGAGGAAGTCAGGTCATCAATTGCGCAGCTTATCCCTCAATGACGCTTTTTCGATGACCATTCTACCACTGTCTCCGTGCCACTCGTTCGTGCTCTTTTCAATCTCTATCGTTTTCGAGAAATGAGGGGCATCCAGCACAAAACTCTCGTATTCTCCACCCTCACCGGTTAAGTGAATGCCGTGAGCCTTGGACAACTTCTCTAGCCTAGACCATTCTTGCTCTGTGAGCTCTCGACTCAACCATGATTCATCCAGACCCTGAGCAGCGACTGCGGTAAGAATGATTCGGAAACCGAATTTCCGCAGATCTTCCACCAGCAACTTCGGACTCTTGTGCCACAACGGAGCGTAGGTTTTCAGCCCGATCTCATCACACATATTATCGAACCTAGTTTTCTGATAATCGCTCGCGACCGCACCAGTAACTAGACCGGAAATCTCGTGCCTAGATTTCATCCTGCCCAAAGCGTGTTGAAGGTCTCCAATCTCATCCGTGCCTGTCATTTCAACCACTTCGTGCGCCAACCCCATCGCCTGAGCTTGGAGATGTGTCCACTCTACATTCGGGTAGTGAAACATGCGGGAGTGAGGGGAACTCGGCTTCACCGTGACGAGACTTACATCCCATCCCTGGTGTTGACCGACCCATGTCGCATATGCGCTGTCCTTTCCACCACTGAACAAGACTGCGACTCGAAGCGTCATCTGAACTACTCCATGTTGAAGCGATCCTTGTTTTCGAACTGTTTGTCGTACAATTGCTGGAGCCGTTGCAGCGTGCCAGCGTCATCTGGACCCTTATCGTCTCTAAAGCGGGAGATTCGAGCGAATCTCAGAGCGAATCCTGACTTGTACCGGGGACTCTTCTGAATCTCGTTGTATGCAACTTCTGCCACGATAGATGGCTTGACGTAGACTGTGTAGCGACCGTCTCTCGTCTTAATCGCCTGCAATCGTTTCGTGATCGTTTCAAACTCTAAATCCGTCAGGCCCTTGAACGTCTTCCCTATTACCAAGAACTCGCCCGTTTCTTCGTCCCTCACCGCTAGATGGTAGTTGCTCAACCAGCCCACCCTCCTCCCGCTGCCCCAGTCGGCAGCGACGATCACCACGTCGAGTTTGTCGGCAGGTTTGATCTTGAACCATTTCTTTCCTCGCGCACCGATAGAATAGTTGCTCGTCAGGGACTTCGCCATGAGACCCTCGTGTCCCTCTCTCAACGCAGATTCCATGAAACTCTCAACCTTCTCAACGTCCGAAGTTATGATTCTTGGAGCAAGGCGTTGCTCTGGCACAATCTTGGAGAGTATCTTCCAACGGTCCGCGTAAGGCTGATCGATCAGGGTCTTCCCTTCAACTTGCAACGCGTCGAAGAGGTAGAGTTTGAGCGGAATCTTCTCCGCCACACTCTCGATCTCGTGCACTCGTCGAAATCTTCTCATCAAATCCTGAAACGGAATGGGTTTACCTGACGCCCCAATCGCGACGACCTCTCCCTCGATTAGATACTCGGACGCTTTCACCTGCGTCTTGGCAAAATCGACAATCTCAGGAATACTATCCGTTACGTCCGTCAATCTTCTGCTGAAGATCTGCACCTTCTCGTCTTTTCTGTGGATCTGGATCCTCGCCCCGTCGAACTTGTACTCGAAAGCGGTTCCATCCTTATGCTCTCCCAGAACTTGTTGAGGATCGTCTGCCATCTCTGCCAGCATGGGTTTGATCGGGACGAACAAGCGAAGATTGATCAGTTCCAGGGCCGATGCGCCCCGCGACATAGCCAGGCTAGCGACGTCGCCGATATCGCCGTGCAGCATGTGTGCTCTACGAACTAGGTCTCTCGGTACTCCTGATGCCTCACCAATTGCATCCAAGAGAACGCCTTCGACGACTCCGATTCGCATCTCTCCCAGCATCATTCGAGTAAGATACTCCGCCTCGACTTGCGAAGCTTGAGTAAGAATAGTTTGGAGAAGGCTCAGCCTCCTGTCCCGCGATTTCGAGCCAGAGGTCTGGGCGATCTTTTCCAGCGTGTCGTAAACATCCCTTATCGTCAATGGATGCTCGGTTAGTCTACTCTGGCCAAGGTTCTTGCCCGCGTCTGAAATCGTCGCGTAGCTGATTTCCAAGACTCGGGGATCTGATTCGGGAAACGCTTTTCCCGCGAGAAATAATGTAGCCAGCGGAACCTCTTCAGGGCCAATTGATTTGAGGAAGGTGCTGATCAGGGCGATCTTTTCATTCCTTTTGGTAGTAGCCTCGACCCTCCGACACAGCTGAGCCAGCTCGAGGAATGGTGTAGGCCTCGTCAAGCAAGCCACTTTCCGAGTTGGGAGTCGGATTCAGAATGAGACTCCGTAAGCTTATCCGCGACCTTCTGTACTCGATCTCTCTTGAAGGCTCTCTCTTCGTTGAGAAACTCGATGAGCCCATCAGGATTAGGACGCCCCCTCTGCAGTGAATAGTTCTCCAGCACGCGAGGATGCATGAAGATGTTCCGGACTCCGTTGAGATCCTCTGGCAGCTCGCTCCGGATCTCTTCAGGAAATTTTTCGGCCACGCCATACTTCCGAATAAGGGCTAAGCCCTTCTTGGGTCCTATGCCCATAACACCCTCGTTGAAATCTGTCCCTACCAGCAATGCAAGATCGACCAGCTGCTCTCGACTAATTCCTAGAGCCTCAAGGTTTTCCTCAAGCTTCACAAGTTCCGGGATGAGAGGCCTTGATGTTTTCTTTGACGGAAGATATTCTCTTCCTGTCAGGGTCAGGTACCTTGCGAGTATGGGTGCTCCGAACAGTAGGCAGTCATAGTCTTTGCTACCAACTGCCCAGACATCGCCCTTTGCAGCCATGAAGCTGGCCTGTGCCTCGCCATCTTCCAAGGCCTCAAGCCACGGTATCCCCATTAGCGACAACAGCCTCTTCGCGTCAGCCAAGATCTCACCGGTGACTCTTCCGGTCATCACAACCTTGGACCACGCCCGTGAATAGTCCTTAGCCTCGACGGCCTGAACATATTCGGCCTGCGCCTTCTGCTGAACCTTTCTTCTCGCCTCGATAGTGGCTCTCTTTAGCGGATTCGGTCGCCCGTCGAAGACAAACACAGGACGAAGCTTGTAATCAGTAACCAGCCGGCTGGTGCGTGTCAGTAGCCCAATGAGATGGGAAGTCACCCTTCCCCTAGGATCGGTAAACAGACTCCCATCTGGCCTCCGGATCAAGGCCAGGAACTGGTGGAGCTCGATGCTAGCGTCGACGGCGAACGACTTGCCGTAGAGCGCTTTGAAGGACGTCTGTTCCCTCTTCAGAATAGGGGTCAGTGAGACTCCCAACACGCGTATCCTGAGCGAACTCCATCCTACAGGATGGATTCCGACTATCTTAAACTAAGCAAAATCGTGGCCGCATAACGATTCGATACGTGAATAAGCGTTCGGGGCTGGAAAGAGAGTGACGCGGAGAGCGTTCTATCTATAGTTGGCCGAGTGCGGCCTTGTTGGCTACGGAATGACTCAGTTGTTTCCTGCGGCGCTGGGCTCAGATGGGGGACTTGGACTGAAAGGCTCTTGTGGAAAAACGAACGATCCTGGCTCGTGGGCCGGTTTCGGAGATTCAGGACTAGTCTGGGATCCGTGAGCAGCTCCCTTACGGGAAGCGCCGTTCTTGTGAGACGTGCCGCTCGTCTTCGTTCCATGGGACGATGATTTCTTTGAACTCCCGTTACTCCGATTAGCTTTGCCTGTAGACGTCCGCAACCTCTGCACTTCTCGGCGGAGGCTCTCTATCTCTCTCGCCGCATAGCTGAGATCGGCAGTCAGTTCTGAGGCCAGCTTGTTGAACGCGCGTGCCAAGTCTTGCAGTACTTGCCTTGTCCGGTTAGGTTCCATTGGCATAGGCATTGCATCGAGAGCTTGCTAGTGTAAATGTGCTGTAACTATCGAGTCAGGCCTTCGGAACAAGCGCAGAAGAACACAAGCAACACAGAATTAATCCAGTATCCTGGTTGTCAGTTGGCTCGGCCCTCATTTCGCAGACGACCCTACTCAGAGGACTCAAGGAGTTGCGTTGATGTACGCGTCCCATATGGACGGGCTGGGCGTGACTCGAAGGAACGGCAGCAATTGCAGTTCGCGGCAAACTGTTTCTGAGATAACGTTGTGAATACTCGCTGTCACATTCGGTGGTACGATCTCTTACGCCGGGACCATTTTCGTCGTATCCATTCTCATGCAATTCTTTGCCGGGAATCGCGTGGATGGGAAGCGCGACTCTAGAATCGGGATTTTTTCCCATATACTTAAGCGTGAAGCGTAACTCGCGCCCGACGGCTTGCAGTTCACGACCCGTTAGTATTCATTACGACAACATCTCTATCGGCGAAGGCTGATGGGAACTGGGAGAACCTTAGGTCCTCTTCTCCTGGGTCTCTTTGTCGGCCTGAGTGTCATAGCAGCTCTGGGCGTAACTCCCGCATATGCGAAGGGAAGTGGCGGCAGCAGCGGTCCAACCTACTCGTGCGCGGTATCCGTAACCTATACTACGAACACGTTCTACGTGAAGACGACTGTCACCGCGACTGGCGGCTACTTACCGGGTCCGAATGAGAACGACAATGTCAAAGCCTACATCAACGGCGTTCTGTACAATACCCAATCTTCAGCGTACTCAATAGGTACTAACGTTGCATCGACTACAGTGACAATACCCGTGTCTTCTAACGGTTCGGGGTCTTACACCTTCCAGTCTACTATCCTCAGCAACAAAGGGGTCCAGCTGACCAGCTGTACTGGGACTTATACTCTGTAACGGTACCTTCAACCACCTAACTTCTTTTTTTCTTTTTGAGAAGGCAGAAGACTCGGCCGGATTAAGATCGGAATAGGCCGATGGGTACTCGCTGTTTCCGGATGACGATGCCTTTGCCCTGGACGATCTCAAAGCCAGTCTCGAAAGTCGATGTCTGACGACCAGCCATCTTCTTCACCTGTAAAGTCCTCCGTAGACTGCTCGCCCTTTTGATCATGTTTAGTTCTATGACTCCATCCGCCAATGCCTCAATCTTTGACCGAGCTTCTTCTGGAATCGAACCCTTTGTAGCTGTGAAGATGAAGATCCCCCCGGCGTTCTTGACCTTCGCTCCTAGAACTTGCAGGAAGTTGATGCAGTCCTTAGCCGTGGCGGCGTTGAAGATGGGAGTGACGGAATCGAAAAGAATTGTCATGGGCCCTTTGGCACTCTCAATCATTCGTGTCACTTGTATACTGACCTCGGTGAAATCTGTCGGATCTCTGATAGGCGAACCCTCGACACCCGCCAACGCTGAATAGCAGTCTAGGATGTTCAACTGACCGGTCTTAAGATATTCTGCTATATCCCACCCCATGTCTCGCATCTTCCTACTGACTTCGGCAGGGAAAGCGTCGTATGAGAGCAGGCCACAGAATTTTCCTCTGGATAGGTCGCGGTAGAGAAGTTGGAGAGCCATCGTTGTTGATCCTGCTCCTGAGTCGGACACTATCATTAGAGTGGTGGGTGGCTGCATCTCGCCCCCCGTGAGCTTGAACAGGTCATCGAAGGGACCGGTTGTGGAGTTGAATCGTTTGAGGAAGACTGTGGTTCCGAGGCTTCCTCCGAGCGCGATTGCTGCGATCGCGTAGTAGAACGGGCTGATGACGACCTGGTTCTGTTGCTGATGGACGATGAACCGGTAGGTTACGGGCGCGGTGGGACCCGTGTTTCCATACGAGTCGTTGAGGCTCTGGGCAGGAAAGACTAGTTGCCACGAACCCGCCGGGTCGGAAGCCGCTACCTGGAATCCTGATGGTGTATAGAATAGATTTCTGGTAGAATCGTATATGCTTGAGAGCGTTGTCGTAGTTGTGCCCGACGGGTCTTCTACGTGAAAACTGAACGATCCAGTTGTCAGATATCCGCCGGTAGGATAGGACACGGTGAACGAGGCGTATAGGGTGTCCCCAGGGGAGAAATCGCCAGTGGGTGTCCCGTATTCGTTGTATGTTGAAAGCCCAGAAACGATGAGTTGCGACGGAGTGACGGTAACCGTAATACTGGAGGCTCCAAAGTTATTCGTCGTACTTGGTGCGGGACTATAGGCGGTGGCAGTAATGTTCCATGGTCCCGAAGGATCGCTTCTCTGGACCCGATAGGATCCCGAGTATGTTCCACTTGGTGTCGTGGGGTTTAGTGGCATCTGGCCTCCACCGGGAATAGAAACAGAAACCTGGGCATTTGTTACTGGTTGCCCATTAACATCGTTGACTGTGGCTACGAAGTTTGCATTCATCCCACGTTGGACCGTGCTTCCTTGGGTGGGCGTTATTATTCGGACAGTAAGTACGCTGCTAACTCTAAACGTTGCGCTTGGAAATCCAGTTGTTACTGACTTCGGCGCCGCCTCAACAACGGTTACGGTGTAGTTTCCAGGAACATCGGTTCGAACACTCCCCGTGACAGAGTTCCAAGTCTGAGTATTGTTAGGATAGGTGAATACCTGCGTGGCTCCTCCACTCGAGTCTGTAGAGAAAGACTCATCACAGTATGCCTGGCCGGTCCCCCCGGGTTTCGTCATTGTGAACCGAAAAGTATAGGCTGTGTTTGTTGACCCTCCGGTTATAGTGAAAGTGATAATCACGTTTCCTTCTTCTTCGTTGAGTGTCGTCGGCGACGCTCCAAGCGTGTAGGAGGGTCCTGCGGGAGCCCGCACATACGTAATGGCTAGCGAGGCCAAAAACAAGATTGTTACCGAGAGAATGAGCAGTGAGGCTCCATTTTTTTTCTGAGTCATTAGGGTCCGAGCTACCGCTACCTTGGCCTATCTTGGCGAAGAAGCGAAAGAGTGCTCGATGTGGGGAAGCCTTGTGTTACTCGTATGGAAGCAAAATAGTTACAATGAAAGTCGAACCCTCGGCGAATGCAAATTCGAGGAGGAACCCAAAAAACGGGGGTCTTGATCTAGAACAGCCCGGGCGTTGCTAGTTACTCTTCTTGCCCAGGTTGTGGTGCTTTACGTAAGCCCAGATTCTCTTCGTCATCTCAGAGGGGGAAATCTTCTGGCCCTCGCGGCCACCTAGTACGGTAGCTAGGGCAGAGTCCAGCTCGATCCCATAACCTCCGAAGGATGCTTTCTTGGTTGGCGTCAGGTTCACCTCCCTGAACCGAAATACACGGCGTATCAATTCCAGCAAGGCGTAGACTGGTCTGAAATCCACATTGTAACTCCCATTCCACTCGCAGTCGTTACAGGCTTACGTTGCTAACCCCGCACACGCGACGATATCCGGAGACGAGATCCTCCGTTTTGCTCTCTGGTTCGTGCTATCTCTCGGCATTTTGACCAGTCATCTTGGGCCAGAAGAAATCTACTCATAGACGTTGACAAGAAGAGTCCGGGTAGTTTTTTGATGTCAAATGCTCGTTCCCCTTGCGGCACCTGCACGTTTCTCGCATTGACAAACTCACGATTAAAGCCAGAATCAATGGTAGATTCGCAAAATAAGCCCATCCTAGAAGAGTTGTCAGTCTGACCCCCCCTCCTGGGGGGGTGGCTAGCAAAAATCTTGAGACCCTTCGCAGAGTTTAGAGCACAGGTATCTTGTAATGGAAGTAGACCCAGAACGAGATCCCGATTATGGCCAGAGATACTGCGATGATCGAATAGTCAACTGGCCGAAGCTTAAGCTGGAAGAGGGAAGTTCTGCCCTCTTTCCCGGGAAACCCCCTAGATTCCAAGGCCTCGGCCAGTTCAAGACTTCTCCGAATAGCAATGAGCAACAGTGGAATTAGGATTGGGATATAGTTCCTGACCCTTTTCAACAGATTCCCCTTGTCCAATTCCAATCCTCTCGACCGTTGAGCATCGACAACTGTCTGCGCGTCAACCGCCAAAGTTGGCACGAGTCTTACCGCTGTGGTGAACGTAAAAGATAGCGCATTGGGGTATCCGAGCCATCGCCGAGACAACCATCTAACTGCTCCAATCCGATCTAGCGCGAGCCCCAGATCATCCGGAGATGTGGTCATGAAGAAGAGGCTGAATGATGTAAGCAAGACGAGAAACCTGAGAGTCAGAGCTATCGCCGACAGATATGATCCCGTGAACAGATTCACGACAAAGATGAGCGCTGAAAGAAAGACCCCCGCTCTAAGCGACAGGGCCCATCTTCTGGCCACCTTTCCCACAAATAGCAGTGGAACTTGAGAGAGGAGCAGGGCAATCATCACGTATATGTTCGCGAAGAGCAATGCGGGAACTAAGACAGCGATCACTAACAGGAATTTCGTCCGCGGATCCAGCAGGTGAACTGGAGTCTTCAGGGTTGAGAACTTGAATCCTTCAAGAGTTCTGAGCGACACGAACTTTCGCCTCCGAAAGTTTCTCCTCTAGCAATATCCTGGCCCTGTGAACGTCAACAACATCGCTTGGAAGCCCATATTTCGTTAACTCGCCGAAAAGCCGGCTCATCTGTGGCCGGACCAGAGACGCCTTCTTTACCAGTTCATCCTTTGACAGGACAGAATCAGCCGGACCCTGGGCGACGATCCTTCCTTGCGACAAGAGTATGACCTTCGGATTGGATTCTGCAACGAACTCGACATCGTGGGTAATCATAACCACAGCCTTCCCCTGCGAGTACAACTGGAGGATGAAGTTCCGCAGCCGCTCCTTCTGCTGGTAGTCCTGACCGATCGTAGGCTCGTCCAGAATCAGATAATCAGGCTCGGTCGCGAGGATGGCGGCAAGTGCGACTCTCTTCCTCTCGCCCCCGCTGAGAAGGAACGGTGATGTCTCCGCATACTCTGACAAGCCCAGAGCCTCCAGGGTCCGTGTCACTTGGTTGTGAACTACCTCCGGCGCGAATCCAAAATTTTTCAGTCCGAACGCAACTTCGTCCTTGACCGTCTCCGAAAATAGTAGATGGTCCGGGTTTTGAAAGACGAGCCCTACCTTCCTCGACAGTCTGGCCACGCTAACCTTTCGTGTATCCTCCCCGTCTACTAAGACCCGCCCCTGCGACGGTTTCAACAGCCCGTTCAGATGCTTGGCGAGAGTTGTCTTTCCGGCCCCATTCTCGCCCATGATCGCGATGAAATCACCACCCTCGAGGTTCAAGTCGATTTCCTGCAGGGCTCTCTGGCCCGAGCGATAGGTGAACGAAACCTTCTCGAGAGTAATCATTGATTCATCATGCCCGCGAGAGATGACGCTGCGCTTTCAACATGGGTCGGAACTTTCCCCGACACCAATCCGTCCCGTCGAAGCATAGTCCAAAGAAGGCTTACCCGAGGAACTCCAACACCCAATCCTTCAAGCAGATCAAACTTTTCGTCGAGAGTCTCCTCGAGATCCCCGTCAGCGACGATCTTCCCAGCGTCCATGACAACGATCCGCTCAGCGTACCTCGCGACGAGATCCAGACGATGCTCCACGACAACAATGGTGAGTCCCAACTCTCTCCGCAGGTCATCTGTAGCCCTCATCACTTCTTCTGCAGTCCGAGGATCAAGAAACGACGTAGGTTCGTCTAGAACGATCACTGAGGGCTTCATCGCCAAAACCCCTGCGAGAGCCACTCTCTGCTGCTGGCCTCCGGACAGCTCGTACGGTGCGAGATCCTTCAGCGGCAGCGTACCTGTTACATTCATTGCCTCGTCTACTCTCTGTCTAATCTCTTCCCTGCTCAAACCCAGATTCTCGGGCCCGAAGGCGATATCCTTCTCTACTGTCAGGGCAAACAATTGATTCTCAGGATTCTGAAACACGTACCCCACTCTACGGGAGAGTTCACTCGTGAGCTGAGTCGTCACGCTTAGACCGTCGACAAGCAGTTCACCCGTCCATTCTCCCTGGTAGAAATTCGGAATCAGCCCGTTTAGACACCGACAGAGGCTCGTCTTTCCACAGCCGCTAGGGCCTGTTAGAAGTATGAACTCGTTTTCTCTGATAGAGAGATCTATACCTTCAATGGCCGCCCTTCGAGCGCCGACGTACTGAAACCCGAGATTTTTCGCGAGGATGATCTCTCTGGGGGCATGGGCCACGACCTACTCACTTTCGGGTTACTGCTCTATCTTGGATGAATTGGACCAGCGCGCTATATTAGGTCTGGAATGGCCCAGCAGACTCTCTGAGAACATCAACGCAGATTTTCAAGATATCCTGTACCTGCCCAGGAACCGATAACCCAGCTGCTGTAGGATGACCGCCTCCAACCCCTCCTAGCTTCTTCCCGATGGGGATCGAGAGGTCTCTCGCCAAATGGACCCCTGTCTTGTTGTAGAAATCCTCCGTAGCTCTCATGTTTACGCGAACTCTGTCTTTAGATTCTCCCCCTACAAAAGCGACGTGAGCTCCAAGAGACAATAAAGCACGCGCCGCTGATGATTGGTAAGAACCCAGGTCGGACGTGGCGATAATCCAGTTGCCCATCAAGATTATTTGGGATCGTCCTGCGGCTTTGAGACGAGCGACACGTTCGGATCTGCTCATCGGAGTTGAAAGGATTTCTGATAGCCGTCTCGGGTCCGCCCCTGCCCTAACCAGCCCAGCGGCGACGTTGAAGGTCGATTCTCTTGCCAGCAAGAAGTGCTTCGTCTCGACGAATATCGCGGCAAGCAGCGCCCGCGCTTCTACCATGCCAGGCTCCGTCTTGGAGGCGTGAAAGAGTTGGTACACTACTTCGGCGGCTGCCGCAGCAGACTCGTCTACGATCATCAACGACGCGATCTTCGTGGTGTCGGGGTGCGGATGATGGTGATCAATTACAATTATTGGTATCTCGCCATGGAGGATCTTTTCTCCGATGTTTCCTAACTGGTCTGGTGTGTTTGTATCGATTAAGATGGCCGCGTCCATGCCTGGGGGGAGGATTCCGTCGGGCGTGGCTATTCCCAAGTTTTCAAGCAGTTGTTTGGTTGAGGAGCTTACTCCTTCTGGGCAGACAATCTTTGTCGAGGTTGCGGCTGAGAGCGTCTTCAGCAACGTTTGAAGCGCGAATGCGGAACATGTAGCGTCAGGATCTGCATTCTGGTGACAGAGTATGGCAATGACGTTTGATGATCTGATATTGGAGACGAGCGATCGGAGATTCGAAGCCCAGCTGGTCTTTTCGGACTGGGTGGACTTCAGAAGACAATCTCTCAGTTAGACGAGCTGGTTGGTCTGAGCTTCTCCTGCAGTTTCCCTTGAAGCTCCTTGATTCTCTCTTTGGTTCTCTCTTCCTGCCGACCGAGCACTGTAATTCGAGTTCCCAACAGCTCTTTTCTCTCTTTCAGCTCTGTCAAGAGTGTCTGCCGATCCGACTTGACAAGGAGGCTTCCAACGCTCTTGTAGACGGGAGTCTGGTCCGTAACCTTGTCGAGTTCCGAAACGGCTTTGTTGGTTTCTGAGGCTTCGATCTCAAGCTGTTGTTTCTGGGTCATTACCGCCTGCAATGTCTGCTGTAGTTGCTGCAGTCTGCCGAGTTGTTCTTGTAACTGTGGTGGAAGCTCAACCTCTTCGGTCAAAAGTACTACCTGATGATCTCGAAATCATTCAGCGTTTGGCTTCCTATAAAAGGGTGCAACAACATTCAGGGTCTTTACTGCTACGGTGACGAACCGGAGAAAAGTGTTGGACGCTGCTCGCAACGCGACGATATCATCCGCGAAGATTTGCAATTCTAGAGTTCTGCCCCTCCGTTTCACGGAGACGCGTGATCTGAATCCTGATGGTTGCTTTGTCTCAGGCAGGAGAGATCTGTAGACGGTTTCGGCGACTTTCGATGATGGCAGGCCGATTTCTATCGTGATCTCTGCAGAAGCGTTCTCGGATCTACTCTTCCGCGGGAGTCTCCGCTTCTCCCTGGGCTTGCTGTTCGCTCTTCGCCTCAACTTTCTCAACAGGCTCAGCTGGAGCCCTCCTTCTCCTCGCTCTTGGCTTCTTTATCGCGACGACCATCGACGGGGCAACTCGGGCACCGCCTCTAAGACTGTCAAGCTCCGTGGACAACGTGGAAGGACTCATCAGTCCTCGTGTAGCTCGAGCAGCTATTTCTCCAAGCTTCGTCGTCGGCGCGTAGGCACCTCCCGCGAACTTGAATCCGCATTTTCTGCAGTGCCAGACTCCTACACTCCATCTCTTTACACTCCTAAACATACACCTAGGACATTCGTGTTTGGAACGGAGACCAGTAACTATTGCAATGTACCGGCGTCGAGTAACCGTACCATATCGTGCGCCGAAACCGCCTGCTAAGCCGGTTTTGCGAGTCATCAGCCTTTCGCCGCGGCCATTATTTTGGCCCGGTTCTCTGCTGCCTTTGCAACTGCCAAGTTGACAGCCTTTTTCAATTCATCCGGAGTAAAGCCGTAGAGTCCTCCCTTCTGCATCGCACAAAGGTGACCATTCTTATCTATCGTCACGGTCAACCTCGCGCTCATCACCTGCTCCTCTTCCAGCGAAGGATCTACAACGATAGTCTTGTCGATCTTCGCGAAAGTAACCGCGACTGGGTGATTGTTGAGGGGGAGTTGATGATGCCCGCCCTTTACGACCAGTTCATCACCTTTCATTTCCATCTTGGCGACCTTTGAATTGGCGAGTGCAGCTAGGGCGGCCATGGATGCTGCATCAATCAGATTGCCGTCGTGGTCGAGCACGTAGACGTCAACGTAGACAACTTGGACCTTCTTTCCTTTCTGGATTACCAGGGATTTCAGATCGATAGCCTTGGACTCTCTTATCCCTCTGTCAACGACCCTGGAGAGTTCGATCGCCGCTTCGCTGGGGGGCCCCATCTCGAAGGATGGCGACGCGAGCGGGACCAGTTCTGCGTTCACCGTCAGGACTCCTTCTTCTGGGGTGTCTGGGAAGGGCTCGCCAGTCTCGATCTTTATCCCGGCAAGAACTTTTGATTTGCCTAGGTAGACTTGGGCTGAACCGTTTGCCTTTTCAATAAGTCCTACTTGGATCTGGATTGGTCTGTAGCTTTCTAGCCCTCTCTCGTCAATCCGTTTGCCCTTTGTAACCAGATCCACCACAGTCTTCTGTTCTAATTTGGCTACTGGTGGAAGTTGGGGAGTTGCTGACACTAGGCGACTATCTCCGGTTCCTCTCTTTCCTCAACCGCGTCTTTGATGGTCGCGTACTTCTTCTTGAGAGTCTCTCTCTGCATAGTGTGTATTGTCTTGCAAGCTTCCATGGCCATAGACAGTCCCTGCTCAAACTCCGCAGTAGTGAGATTACCGTCCATTTGTAGTAGTGTCACCAGCCCCATGTTGGGTACGAGGGCGACTGGTAGATCTGCGTCTCCGTACTTGTCTTCCGCGTCAGACAAGTCAAGCGCCATTTTTCCTTGAATCTTTCCTACTGCACAAGCCGCGACCAATTCTTTCATCGGGATTCCTGCATCAGCAAGTGCGAGTGAAGCTGCTGTGATCCCTGCGCAGCGCGATCCGCCGTCAGACTGCAGTACTTCTATGAAAACATCTATCGTAGTTCGAGGGTACAGGTCGGTTAGGACGACTGGTTCGAGGGATTCTCGGATGACCTTGGAGAGTTCCATTTCGCGTCTAGACGGCGCGGGCGACTTTCTCTCGTCAACTGAGAAGGGCGCCATGTGGTACCTGCACCTTATGACAGCTCTCTCCGGCATGGCAATGTGTTTGGGATGAGCTTCTCTCGGACCATACACCGCGACAAGAATCTTATTCTTTCCTTGTTCTATGTAGGCGGAGCCGTCAGCCTTGTCGAGCAGCCCGACCTCTAGCTTCAAAGGCCTTAATTGGTCTAAGCGGCGGCCATCGATCCGCAATCCCTTCTCGTCGATCAGTTTTTCAGGCTGTTTGGGTTCCGGCAACTTGTTCAACCATCCTAGATTTCGATATCATTTCCCTAATCCGGTCGGTTAGTCCTCTTGTATGTGCCTCACGTTCAACCATGTATATGGCTTCTACCGCGACCCTCTCGTCCTCTGGAGACTTGCCCCAGACGAGCACGACCCCGTTCTGACCTACAGTAATCTGGCATCGCGTCTCCTGCTTCAACATACTAATCATGGAGCCTTTTCTCCCAATTAGGCGCGGAATCTTGGCGGCACTGATCTCGACAACGCGGCCGGTAGATACTTTTCCCAACCCAGGGCCCTTTGCCGTGAGGAGGGGGTCTCTGGTTCTGTCAAAATCCAGCACTTCTGCTAACACCATGTCTCCAACGTCAAAACTAGAGGAAAGATCTCGTCGCCTCGGCCCTCTAGGACCAGGGGTCTCAGAGGCAGGCAGCATCGCCTCGTAAGGTGCGCGAATATCCACCGTCCAGCCTGATAATCCGATGTCGACTATTCGACCGCCGACAAGATCGCCAGCGCGCGGAAAGTAGCCGCCCTTTAACGGGACCACAAAGACCCTGTTTCCATCCACTTCGAGTATCCCAATGCATGCCGAGAATATTTGAGTCCCGACCTTGTACGCGTTGTCGCCAAGAAGATGGTCACCTTCTGCTAGAAGCTCCCCGGGAGCCACCACTTGCTTTGGTTCTGCGACGAGCACCAATCTCTGCTACCTCTAGGTCAATACCTTCGTCTGTATAGTTCCCTGCGTCAGCTTCCCAACCCTGTCGATGAACGAGCCATACATCCCCGCCGGCATTTCGATTACTGCCATCAGAGAACCGTCTGACTGCCATTCCTCTCGACTAACAGTCCCGAAGCTCTTGAACGCATTGTATGCTCTGGCGGCGTGTTCTGGAAAAACCTTGACGGCGATGCGCATCTGCTCCAGCTTTATCGGAAGAATAGGTCTCAACTCTTCCAAGACGAGCTTCGCCTGCTCCTCGGCACTCTTGTAAGGATCGATCGAGAGACGAACCTGTCCCATCGCCTGCTCAATTCTCAGAGGTGGATGAGGCGTCCCGGTTCGAGGGTCGATGGCGTTACGAGTAATTATTGTCACTATCTGCCGTCTTTTCTCCTCTATGAGCTGTCGGCGTTGTTCAGTAGTGAGCTGGAGTTCGCCGCTCTTCATTACCTCCTCGGCTATTTTTTGCGGGTCGGTCGATCCGAAGTATTTCTGAAGCTTCTCTTCGGAAGCCCTAGTGCCCTTGCTTGAATCTGAGTATATTTCCTCGATTAGAAGCACTTGAGAGATGGGCACTTGTTTTCCAAGCTTATAGTCTAATGCTGGCTCTGGTTTTACCAGTATCTCGAAGTGGTCTTGTCCCTTTGTTAAGCGAGCGGTTGTGTACTTGTCACTCATTTGCCAGCCGGAGCCTTTTTGCTAGCATCCATCCTTCGAAGATACTTGTCAACCTCTTCAACCGGGAGTTTCTGGAACTTTCCAGTCTCCCGTGGAATAATTGCAACCCGAATCTTCTGAGGTTCAGCCTTGCCTTCCAACACCTTCGTCATACATTTCATTCCCAGCAGAAGGGCTTCGTCCATCGTGAGATTATCCCGATATTCCGCTTCAAGAATCTCGTTTGCCGCGTCACCGCCAGCCCCTATCGCCCAAGCCCGATAGGCAAAGAAGGCACCGCTGGGATCTGTCCAGAATAATCTGCTGCCTTTCTTGTCAACTCCTCCGAAGAGCATTGAGATGCCGAAGGGTCTCACTCCAGCATGCTGCGTGTAGAGCTGTTTGATCTCTCCGATTCGCCTTGTTAGGATTTCAATGTCGATGGGCTCGTCGTACATCAGCTTGTTACTTTGGGCATAGATTCTGGCTTGATCAACTAGAATGTGAGCGTCGCAGCTCAGACCAGCGACGGCAGTTCCCACGTGCTCGTCGATTTGGAATATCTTCCACATGAAGGATAAATCTTGAAGTTTAGATCCGGCCCTCTCCTCGGCTGCGAGGACGACTCCCTCTGGTGAGGCGATTCCAAGGACGGTCGCGCCCCGCTTAACGGTCTCGCTTGCATATTCAACTTGGAAGAGTCTCCCGTCAGGGGAAAACACAGTAATGGCCCGATCGTATGCGCCGGGCACAGCAAACATCGACAAATTTTACACCTAGATAGATTTCGAAGGAGCGAACCCGTAGGTGCGTACTAAAACCTTTCCCACGATCCGTTTCTCCGATTATCAAAACGCGGGGTCGGCCCGTCGCAGAGAATATCATCCCGTGGAGAGGTCATGCTGGGACTGGCGTCCTCATTCCCCAAAAGAACTGTCAAGGACTATGTAATATCGTCTAGCCCAACAGCCCTCATTGGTCTGTCGGGTCTCACAAACCGTTTTCGAGAGACTCCAAGAGTTGTTTGATTTCCTCCTCGGGTTCCAGATTGGACTTGATTCTCCTCCGAAACGACAGTCGGATCTTAATTGGGTCCTGATCCTTCATTCTAATTATTCCCCGGAAGACTTGTTCCTTGTCCAGACGCAAATGTAGCCCGCCACTAGAGTCAAGGTGATTGCCCAATGCGCCGAGAATCGTCGCCCGATCAAAACTCGGCAGACTCTTCCACAGATGGTCCAAGAATGACCGAGCGGGTGCACCACGAATGGACAGTTCAACCGTTCGAATCTCGTTACCATAATGTCCATGGAACCTTCGTGTCTCCGCCTTAGAAGGAAGAGCCCCCTCAGGAAAAACCCGGCTCAATGATTGAAGAACCCGATCTACATCTTCTGTTGCGTGGACGATCGACGATATCTTCGCGGAAATAACTTCCAACTCCCCGGAACACCTCGGCTTTCTCCCCTTGTACTAGCTTCGTTAAAATACTGTGATAATTGGGACATCTGGGAAATGTCGCAAGAGTTCGAATACAAGCAAGCCCTGATAATCCGATTAGACCTGAAGATTGGTCGGGGAAAGATTGCTGTCCAGTGTTCTCATGCTGCAGTAGGTGCCGCTGAAGAAGCGCGCACACGCTTTCCCCAATGGTGGAAGGGATGGCTAGGAGATGGTCAGCGAAAGATAGCTCTTAAGGTGCCCGACCTCGACGCATTGCTGAATCTTGAGAACAACGGAAGGAGGAATCGGCTTCCCGTCTATCTCGTCCGGGACAGGGGTCTCACTCAAGTGCCTCCAGACACGGTTACCTGCGTCGGAATAGGCCCTGCCCCTTCGACCCTAGTGGACAATCTAACCGGTGATCTGGCCCTTCTTTGACCTCACGGAGTCAGTGGAATCTTCCGGGACTCCGTGCCTGTGCGAGAGTATCTCGTATCGCCTCTTTGCATCAGCAACATACTCTGTGAACTCCGTGTCGATTGTTTCTTTGAAACTGGACCCGGTTTTTTGGAACAGCTTTCTAAGTATTATGCGTTCAATGACTTTCGAGGCCCCGCCCAGTGACTTTCTCAGTCCGGCCACAAACTCCGTCACGCGACCTGGAATCTCTTCACGCGGGAGGGAACATATCGTCAGGAGATACTGATACATTGCTTGGCGTGGCTCATTCCCAAGGACAGAGAGCCCTTCGTCAATACATTCTAGGAGAAGCTGCTCGAAGGGTTGGGCACGGGTAGTCAAGCCCTGATTTCCCCAGGGGACTCCTGAGCGCCTAGCAATGGCTCCTGGTCATAGCTTCTTTCTTGTCGGCCTCCCTGTAGCTTGATGACCTTGAGACCTTCGAAGTTGAACCGCAGCTGTGATCGGAACAGACCTTGTACCGCTCCTAGAGTTCTTGGTTCAAGTGCGCCATAGTTTATCAGCACTAGAATTGAAGCTGTCTCGTTTTCCATCACTTCTACCACGGATGAGAGGACACCATAGGCTTTCTCAAATCCTTGTGAGAGAATGATATCCGTAAAAACATCGAACACTATTCCGATCCTCTTCTTTGAAAGGGCTTGCAGGAGCTTGTCCACTGCATCTAGAAGAAGCGAGGTATCTCGCTCGGGCAGTAGGACTTGTTCATCGGAAAGTCTTGCAGGACTCGAGGTCTTTGTGCTGAAGCTGAAGAGACTGATATTTCTCTGATCTCTGAACTCACGGTAAACGGGGCTACCCGCACTGGTGAAGATTGCGACCGATTCAACGTTTGCTTGGAACTCTCTCACGAATTTTTGGACGATTTCTTCGTAGTCGCTGGTTGGCTCAAATTCTAGCAGCAGTCGGTTTCCTAGAATATCTTTATGCTTAATATTTAACATGCTCGAAAAAGTGTCTTGTTGCATCGCCAAGTCAATCACCCTTGCAGTCGGGTTGACTCTCTGGAGCAAGTCGAGGATTCCCGCGTGGGCTCCCTCAACGTTCAATGCCCAGATTCGTCCTACGTGCCTAGGTGCTGGGGTAGAGTCTGGGATCGTCATCTTGTCAATTATGTTTTGGCAGCGATCTAGGTCAAGTTCATCAAGATCCACTAGTTCCCTCCTTTCAGGTGAAACCGATGAAGGTAAAGGACTGTTAATCTCTCTTGATGATATGGTTGTTTCTATCGGCTGAAGTGTTACCGAATGCTCCCCATGGGGGGAGCCCGATAGGCCTGATCCCTTCAGTATTGCACGGTAGAATGGCACTTCAGCTTTTGTTACCTTACAAATTACATCCTGTCCTGTTGCTAATCCATCCTTGACAAACGTCTCGACTAGGTTTCTGCGATCCGATTCGGTATTGTATAGAACTATCGTGTCAATGCTGGGATTAGAATATACAGCCTGGCTTACAGTCTCTCCCGAGGTTACGATCCTTCCCAGGATTGTGGGTTCACGCAGGGCAAAGGCGATCAGTACAAAGAGAAGACTGTCGGCAACAGACCCGATGCTCTGAGACGTCGGGAGGAAGAGCCCCCCCGCGGCAATTTGGAAAAGCGTTAGCACACCAAAGCACGCCCAACAGAGGCTGATAATTTTCATGGATAGCGCGGCTTTCTTATCATGAACGGTTTTCGATTGATGGAAAAATGAGAGGACTGGCAGGGAGACGAAACAGACTAGGAGAACAGCGCTCGTCGCAATGTACCAGATCTGGTATGAGAAATAATAGTAGGTCACTCCCCCTAGGGAGGTTTGATTTAGCGACCAAGGACTGAAGATGAAACCAGATGCAGTCCAGAGGCCAACGGCCATCAAGAAGATCAGGAAAGGCGAAGGCGGTTTTGACGCGAATCTTCGCAGCCTCCAGATTCGCCTGGAGTAGGTCTCGTCGCCGTTTCGTAGGAGATAGGACGCGACTCCGATGGAAGTGGCCATGATTGCTACCAACGCGGCGTCAATGGGGGGGGACACCGGGACCTCAAAGGCGTGCGCGTACACACTTTCGGCGAGAAATAGGATAAACCCTACGTTTGCGAAGGCTATGAAGAATCCTGAATCCAGAAAGTATGTTTTCTTTGCACGAAGGATGAAGTATAGCGCTGAGCATGAAGCGATGAGCGCCAGAAAGTCTAGGACGTTAATCAGAATGTTGACCTCAGGCTATTTCATTCTCTTTTCTCATCAACGATTTGGTTTTCGTCTTTCTTGAGTTCGTAGACTAGTTTGACCGAATCCTGATTCTCGTTGAGGCTTAGCTGGAAGTCAGATGATGAAGCAACCCCGAGTAAGCGCGCAATGTCAACTGGAATCAGGAGGTAGAGGCTATCTCTCAGCTTGACGGGACGGACCTTCAGTGTCACGCAGAGTCAACTTTGTAGGCGCAAAGTTGAACGGAGGGATGGGAATGCTGGAACCAGTGAGCATGATGTGCGGTTACAGCTGCAAATCTCCCGACGATTCTTCGTTGCCGGAGAGTCCTGCCCATCCAAACTTGTCCCTGATTTGGTCTGCCGCCTGCTGCGAGTTTTCTGCTTCTATCGTAGAGATTCTGTAGAGACCAGCGAGCCTCTTCGCTTTCTCGGTTAGCCCTGGCATAGCGACGAGGATCGACTGAGTTGGAGTGACATCGAAAATCTTCGCGTACATTGAAGCGACGGGCACTTCGTCGATCTGCTTCTCGCTTGCTATGAGATCAAGCACTAGGACTTCTGAAGAGCCTTTCGTTGCGACTGCGTCAAACCTGTGTAGCGTGCCGGATCGACCGGCGATCTGGCCTGGCATCTCCACTTTAAACTGGAAATCTTCGAGGACAACTCCTATGGGTTTCATAATCAGATAGCTACGCTTGAATTCCTCCTCCGACTCAGAACCGAGCCTGTAGGCATAGATGTTGACGAATCCAGTGTCCCTTATGGTGAAAATGCGGCCACAGTTTCTGCATCGGTGTATTGGACTCGGCATGTCGGAGCGTTTTCCGCACTGACTACACTGAAACCAAGCGCCAAGTTTCTGATAATCAACTCCTGCCTCGAGTAGCTCCTTGTTGCACTTCGGGCAGAGCAGGCCTCCCTCTACGAGGAAGTTGTCGACGCTGTCTATGTTTCCACATGCGGTATGTTCCAGAAGAGTCTTACGTTCAATATCTATGGAATTGCAGTTAGGGCAGACATAATCGTTACTTACGTTGACAGATAAGCACGAAGGGCAGACAAGAATCTTCTCGTGAAACTTGCGCTTGAAAATGCCCACGTCCCAGAGCTTTTCAACCAACTGTTTCGCGGCGCCTGAATCTCCTTCGACAACTTCTTCCACCTCTGGGTATCTGACGGTCTGATTTAGATCGAAGCTCGGGACCAGTTCAACTATTTCTCCTCTAACGAACTTACTTAGAAGTAGCTGTACCGATGGATCCTGATACAGAGCTAGCCTATCCTTCGATGTCACGCCTGGCGACGCCTAGTTGTCTTATCGCAGACTCTTCTGCCAAACCGAACCGCGTCTCCATCGATATGCGTTCAATGTACCCTTTTCGTTAAGGTTAGCGTATCAGAATGAATATGCTTTCGAGACCTCGGTGGGAGCTTTGGAAGATTCATGGCCGACACTGCGGCCGATCGATCGGCCAATTCTAGGACGCCAACCGGAATCCCGGGACTAGATAAGCTGCTAACCGGCGGGCTGCCCAAGAATAGGACCATTCTTCTATGCGGGGGTCCAGGCACGGGGAAGACGATAATGTCATCACAATTTCTGGTCAACGGAATACTAGACTACGAGGATGCGGGAGTCTATGTTAGTCTCGACGAGAACAAAGTTCACATTTTTGAAGAGATGTTGGACTTCGGATGGGACTTTGAAGAATTAGAGAGTAACAAGAAGCTCATCTTTCTAGAGGCTTCCCCAATTAGATATCTTCCAGCCGAAATCAAAGTTGGAAAATTGACTGTCGGTCGGAAGGAATTTTCGATGGCTACGCTGATCGAAATGATAAAGACTAGCGTAAAGGAAATAGGCGCGAAACGGATCGTTGTTGATCCGGTAACAACGCTAGTCTTCCAATATGACGGAGTTGTTGCTCAACGCAATGCGCTGGTGGAGTTGATGGAAGCACTTGCCGACACTGGCGCAACTTGCCTCATCACGACAGAACTAAGACGACCCGGATTTGAAAGAAGCATAGATTACGAGGAATACCTAGCGCATGGCGTGATTCTGTTGCAGCAGTTGCAGGTGGGAAAATCGCTCCTTAGAGTTATCCAGATCGAGAAGATGCGCAAGACCCCCGTTGACAATCAACCGCGACCATACAGGATTACCGACACGGGAATCGAAGTATTCCCAAGAGAAAGCGTTCTCTAGCTCTGCAAGCCGCTGCTAGTCGGCATAATCAATCCCAAACCCGGATGTCTGTTGTACGGTGTCCACGTAGTCACATGACGTGCACCCTTCATCTTCGGGACTCGAATGTATCTAGCGAGCCCGTCCTTTGTATCCTCAGCTTTCATTTCTATCACGCCGTCTACCTTGTCCTGAATACCCGCGATGATTGCAGGATGAAAGGCCTTCCTCGAAAGAGATGTTACGCAACTTGCTTTACAACTTCGGATCTTTGCAACTAGAGTGTGGAGAAAGTCGAATGAGGGCCTGACTCCACTCCTCTGCAACAAGGTGGTCAAGGAATCCATTGCCAGTAGGGTGTTGCTCGGGTCATGGGACTCAGAAAGTGCTTTGGAGACAACGATACTCAGGTCAGAGAGGCGCTGAGGGTCCTCGCTATACTGTTCCTTGCTCTTTACACCGACAAGGAAGGAGTAGCAGTCGATGAAAACGAGTCGGCGGCGTCCTTCAATTTCGTATTTTTGTGGATCTATCCCCATCATACGCATAGATTCTCGCACGCTATCGGGGAAGTCGTCGAGGCTTGCGTAGACCACGTTCCTATCTTTCTTGAGCGCCTCGACAACAAGTTGGGTAAGCAGTGTTGTCTTTCCAGTAGCGGGATCTCCCATGACCAAGACAACGGAGGTCGAAGGATAGCCCTCGGGAAGGAGTTCGTCAACTATTCCTATCCCAGTCATTTCTCTTGAGGAAGATCTCTCCGTCTCGTCTCCAGATGGAGGCGATATCAGTCTCTTCGAGATCTCTCGTTGCAACTCTTGATCTCTCGCCTTGTTGAAGGATACTGTCCTAACTTCCTTGAGAAGTCCGATCTCGACAAGATCCGACACATCTCGGTCTATCTCCTTCGGGTTCCGATGGATCTTGTTGGCGATTCCATCAACAGTGTCAGTAGATTCGGGGTTTTCGTGGAAAAACATTAGGAGTTCGGCCTTTGTCTCCGAACCGATCAGTTTCTCTATCAGATCTGGTTTTGGGGGTCCCTTATCGAGCCGACCGCTACTTTTGTTCTCCAGAGGGGGCACCCTCAGATCCAGTATCGTAGCTACCGGATCTTGTCGGGTGGGATGGGCGTCGGTGCTAGGGCGAATCCCTCTCGGGTGATATAGTAATCATAGCCTTCAAGGCGGTGTTCTGTTCCCCGCATCTTGGGAATGTAGATGCGCCGTCGCACTCTCGAATTGTCAAAGCTGGCGTCAAGAACGACGAGGCCGTCTCCCAAGAATTCCTCGAAGTTCGTACCCAACTGTTGTTTTCCCCACGGGACTTCGCTTATCATTAAGGTTGTGCAGTTGGCCGCTTCCAAGAACTTCAGCATGATGTGGAGGAAGCTCCTAGCCTCGGCTGTGCTTTCGAATGCGGTCATTAGTGCCGACAGCGAGTCGAAGACGAGCCTTCGGGCATTGATGCTATGCAAGGCCTCGAGCACGGTCTCTAGTGCGGTGCTTACGCCTGCCTTCATGGTGGATTGTAGTGAGACTAGTTGGAGTTTTCCTTCCTTCTCTAGCCGATCAAGGTCCCAGCCGAAACGTCGAGCGTTGCGTTTCAGTTTTTCACCGCTCTCTATGACGGAGGCGTAGACTCCATTCTCGTTGCACCTGACTGCTCCGTGGTAGAGGAATTGTAGACCGAGGGTGGTTTTTCCCGTTCCGGGCTGACCGGCAACGATTATTGTGTCTCCCCTGGCTAGTCCGCCTTCGATTATCTTGTCCAAGCTTGGTATGCCTGTTTGGGCTCTTTCATCGTTCTGCTGTAGGGTTGGGGTGATGGGTCTGCGGGTCTCCATTACTTCTCGTCCTCCAAGGACCAAAGTTTGACTGGTCCGACTTGTCTAAAGTTGACCATACGCTTTGCTCTTAGGACGTGTAGGTACTTCGACGCCGTGGACCGGTTGACCCGGAGATCTCTCGCTATCTCACCGATCGAACTGCTGGGTCTCTCGCCAAGAGAATGAACAATCTTATCTTCGATAATATCTAGGCGACCATCTTCAACTTCTATTCTAGCTGTCAACTCTGACTGTCAACTGAGAGCGTCAGCCCTGATTATCATAAGGCGCGTGTTACCGGCACAGCAAGCTAACAGTCATCCCGAAGCCGCTAAATGCTAATCTCCCCTAGACTAGAGACTGATGAAAGCTCCAGTCGTAGTCAAGCTTGGAGGGTCTGCAATTACTGACAAGTCGAAAGCTTCCACTGCAAGGCTCGAAGTAATTCACAATGCGATCAAGGAAGTCGTCTCCTACTCGGGGCCAATGGTTCTCCTCCACGGTGGAGGCTCTTTCGCCCATCCCTTCGTCTCAAAGGCCGCGCTCAGAAATGGGTTTAGAGAGAAATCTCAGCTGTCTTCAGTATCCGAAATCGAACTAAATCTCGACCAACTGACAAGAATAATCGGGGTAGGTCTCCTGCTTCGGCATAGGCCGTTCGTTCCGTTGGCACCGATGAGCTTCATGACGCTCAGACGAGGGCAGATAGGCAGGTCGTTTCTCGATCCTATTACTGCAGCGTTGCGACTTGGCTTGATTCCTCTAATTCATGGTGACGTCGCATTCGATGAGATACGAGGTTGCGGTATTGTGTCGGCGGATCGAATTGCCTCCCTCCTCGGTGAGAAGATGGGAACTTCGAGGGTCCTATTCGGTTCTGATGTAGACGGCCTCTACGATGGGAATCCGATGACCTCCTCGGAGGCTGAACGAATACCGGAAGTCAACCGGGGGAATTACGCCCGGGTTTTGAAAGGCTTGAAACCAAGCAAGGGTGATGTTACAGGCGGGATGCGTGGAAAGGCCCTGGAAGCGGTCTGGCTGGCGAAGCATGGCTGTGAAAGCTATGTTTTCAATCTCACGAAATCGGGGAACCTGCGAAGCCTACTAGCGGGATCCTCATCCATTGGGACAAGATTCGTCTCCTGGAGAAAAACGAGTCAATAGGATCTTGCTACTATTTGGTCTGCAAGATCAGATAGAGCATCCTTGAACGGGGAGGGCTTCAAGACGGATAAGCTCGCCTTGGCGTCTTCTAGATATTTCATCGCTATGTCTCTACACTCCCCTTCTGCTGGCGTCTTGTTCACCATGTTTCTAGCCTTCTTGACCATCTGTTCCGAAACTCTTTCAGATCCAATTATCTTCTTCAACTCCTCGCGGTCTCTCCGAGAGAGGAATCTCAACGCGACCAAAATCGCGGCGTTTCCGAGTTTGTGTTCAATGATGTCTTTGGCTTGCTGTTTCCCTGTCTTCTCGCCACAAATATCCAAGACGTCGTCCATTACTTGGAAGGCGAGTCCTGCCCTCCATCCGTAAGTGCCCAGAGCATTTACAACGCGGGTCTCTGCTTTAGCAGCGAAAGCGCCTATCTGGCCCGCTGCTTTGAAGAGAGAAGCGGTCTTCTTTCCGACCATGTCCAGGTACAATTTGAAGGTTGGATCGGAGATTCTGTGTTTGACCAGATAAGGGTCGGTTCGGCCAGCTTGTTCAAGTAACAAGTCCAGTCTCTCTCCGTCGATTATTTCTTTCATAGTCTTCACAGCGGTTTTCCGTACCTCCTCACTCGCTGGCGAATTCGCGATCAGGTCGTCAAGGACTTCGCGATAGAACATTGCAACTAAAAGAGCGATTGAGTCGCCCATAACGACGCGTACTGTAGGTCTTCCCCGTCTGACCTCTCCCCTATCGATGAGATCGTCCATGACGAGTGAATAGTTATGGATCATCTCAACGACTGCTGCGGGCTTGATAGCTCGCTCGACTCTTCCGCCGGCTGCGGCGCAGCTTAGGACTACCATTGCTGCCCTCATCCGCTTTCCTGCAACTTCAAAGTGATAGCTGAGTGCGGGTCTAAACTCGGAAGGAGCACCGCGGTTTAAAGCATCGAGAATAACCGGGTCAACCTGTTGACCTAGGCGAATGAATCGCGCGAGGCCTGAGGGGCTCATTTCGACTCTTCAGTCAAATCCGAGGATTCTGCAGGCCCTGATACATCTGTCCGCCATGAGGATTCCCAGCCTGCTGCACCGTTCAATTCTTTGCTATGTCTTGGGACTCAATTATTCTTGGAGCCCTGGGTGATGATGATCCATAAGGATAACTTCGTACCAGTGACTCATACCATCAGAATAGAGATGGTAGGAATCCCGGACAGTCAAGTTCGGGTATCTTCTTACTACCCGTCTCTCGGCGACGGCCTGGAGGGAAATGGCTCTGGTGAACTTGGAAGATCCCATCGCTTTCTGTCTTCTTCCGGAAGTCGGCCTCGGTTTCCTCGCACCTCCACGTCTAACACGGACTCTAACCATGACAATTCCGGGTTTTGCCTTGTATCCTAGGCGTCGGGCGGTCACGAGTTTAGTAGGCCGAGGAATTCTCTTCACGACGGGCTCCCTTCTCCAGCCGATCGCGGACCGCCTGAGCCAGTCACGGAAATCGGGGGTGTCGTCGCGCCACCAGCCTTCCATGTGCGAATAGGCCATAGGATGCAGTCTCGAGGCTCGGGATAGAAACACATCTGATAAGGCTTACTCGACCGCGCGGAATTGAACACTGTTAAATCTCACCTTCTTAGGGGACCGAGAATCCTCTAGAGTAGAGGGCTTCCGATGGCTCAAGACGTCAAACTGTTGAAGCGGGCCTACGCGCCGGCCCGACTCGCCATGAAATATCATCCCTACTATCGCGGGAAAATTGAGATCAGCTCGAAGGTTCCCATTAACTCCTACGACGACTTTGCGATATGGTATACACCGGGCGTTGCGGACCCTTGCAGAGAGATCCAGCACAATCCTGAGAAAGTATACGATTATACTAACAAGTCGAACAGTGTTGCTATCGTCACCGACGGCACTAGAGTTCTGGGGCTAGGTGACATAGGGCCTGAGGCAGGTTTGCCGGTGATGGAAGGGAAGAGTCTTCTGTTCAAGTATCTGGGAGGCGTGGACGCCTATCCAATTTGTCTCGGAACAAAAGTTCCTGAAGAAATAGAGAATGCAGTCCGGTGGCTGCAGCCTTCCTTCGGAGGAGTCAATTTGGAAGACATCTCGCAGCCAAAGTGCTTCGAAATTCTTGATGCGCTGAGGAGTGACTTGGGTATACCTGTCTGGCACGATGATCAACAAGGAACCGGGACGGTCGTATGCGCTGGCCTGATGAATGCGTTGAAGATTGTTGGAAAGAAGATGAAGGATTCCATGATTTGCATGTTAGGAGCGGGGGCTGCGAGCATCGCGGTTGCAAGAATAATAGTTGAGGCAGGTGTCAATCCGGGAAACTTAACTATGGTTGATAGTAAAGGGATCTTGAGCAAGGATAGAACCGACCTGAGTGAGGACTTCAAGGCCAAATGGGACATGGCTCTCAAGACGAATCGAGAAGGACGAACCGGAGGGTTGAGCGAGGCGATTAAGGGAGCTGATGCATTATTGGCCATGTCATCCTCTGGTCCGGGGGTGGTTTCCGGCAAACTCATCGAGACCATGAACGATGAGGCGATTGTTTTTGCCTGTGCGAACCCGATTCCGGAGATCTGGCCTTGGGAGGCAAAGGAGGCGGGTGCAAGGATCGTTGCGACTGGTCGTTCGGATTTTCCTAATCAGGTGAACAATTCTATTGGGTTTCCCGCGATATTCCGGGGCACGCTTGACGTGAGAGCGAAGATGATTAGCGATGAAATGTGTATTGCAGCTGCGGGAGAGATCGCGAAGGTCGCAGAAGAGAATGGTCTCTCTGAGGATAGAATAATTCCGAGCATGAGCGACTGGGAACTCTTCCCCAGAGAGGCGGCCGCTGTTGGGGCTCAAGCCGTGAAACAACGCCTAGCGAGAACGAGGCTAACTAAGAAGGAGCTCTATGAGCGGGCAGTCGGCATGATCACTCACGCGCGCAAGTCTACTGAACTGCTCATGCGTCGAGGTCTTATCAAGAGCCTACCGCAGACTGCTCGCCGGAGAAGGAGATAGGCGATCAGTCTCAAGATAGGAGTAATCGGCGGCACCGGGGACGAAGGCTACGGCCTAGCCCTGAGATGGGCGAAACACGGCTATGAAGTTATTATTGGATCGAGAGATGCGGACAAAGCCAAAGCGGCTGCAACAAAGATTCAGACAATTATAGGCAGCAGTTCTAGGGTCTATGGCCTCGTCAACCCGGAAGTAGCATCGAAAGCAGACATTCTAGTCATAACTGTTCCCTTCGCGGCGCTTCCTGACACCATCAAGTCGCTAAAATCTTCCATCAAGCCCGGGCAGATAGTAGTCAACGTGACGGTTCCGCTCGAAACCGCCGTCGGGGGCTCAGCGACGCGGACAGTCGGGCTCTGGGATGGGTCAGCGGGAGAGTTCACTGCTAGATATCTGCCGAAAGGAACAAAGCTGGTCTCAGCATTCAACAACGTAAGCGCCGAACTATTGAACGATGTTTCCAAGCAAGTAGACTGCGACGTCTTAGTCTGCGGTGATGACGAGGATGCGAAGAAGGTCGTGCTAGAACTCGCCCTGGCGATTCCGGGGGTTCACGGTGTGGACGCGGGACCCTTGAGTAATTCGCGTACCGTTGAGCAGCTAACCGCGCTTCTTGTCTCACTGAACATTCGATATAATGTCAAGACGGCCGGGTTGAGAATTACCGGCCTTCATTCAAGCACTTGATTTCTTCGTGGTAGTAAAGTGCAGGTTGGAATTGTAGGAAAGCCGAACGCGGGAAAAAGCACGTTCTTCAGTGCCGCCACACTGACGGTTGTACCGATCGCGAACTATCCTTTCACAACAATCAGGCCCAATCGGGGGATCTCGTATCTTCGAACGAAGTGCGTCTGCAAGGATCTTGGGGTTGAAGATCAGCCTCGTAATTCTCGATGTATTGATGGTGAAAGGTTCATCCCTGTTGAACTGATCGACTGTCCGGGTCTGGTACCCGGAGCCTCTACGGGAAAGGGCCTCGGAAACCAGTTCCTAGACGACCTTCGGAAAGCAGACGCTTTGATCCATGTTGTCGATGCGTCGGGTTCGACGGATTCTGAGGGAAAACCTGTCACGGCGGGGAGTCACGATCCACTCGAAGACGTCAGCTTCCTTGAGACTGAGCTTGAGGCGTGGATGTACCAGATCCTCTCGAAGGACTGGGACAAGATCACGCGGAAGGGCAGTTTGACTGCTGAGGAGCTGGCCCAATCAGTCGCGGAAAGACTCAGTGGACTAGGTCTGAGAAAGTTTCAGGTCGAAGAAGGACTCAAGCAAGCCGGTCTTAACGAGAAGCCCGCGCAGTGGTCTCGTGAAGACACCATGCGTCTGGTTGGATTGTTAAGGAGAGAGTCCAAGCCAATGATGCTGGCTGCGAACAAGATCGACCTCCCCTCCTCCAAAAGCAATGTGCCACGGTTGGCGGCGAGGGGGAATCTTACAGTCGCTTCTTCGGCCGAGGCGGAACTCGCGTTGAGACGGGCGGCCGAGAAGGGCTTGATCTCTTACAAGCCTGGAGATTCAGATTTCTCTCCCGGAGCTTCCGTGAAGCTGACGTCGCAGCAAGAGGCTGCGCTCGAAATGATAAGGAAACAGGTGCTTTCGCCGAACGGTGCGACCGGGGTCCAAGAATGCATCAACTCTGCCTTCTTCAAGCTGCTAAACATCATAATTGTCTATCCGGTCGAAGATCCGGAACGATGGACCGACCATTCTGGGAATGTGCTGCCTGATGCGATCCTTGTTCAGAAGGGATCGACCTTGAAGGATCTCGCGCTCCGGATTCATTCGGACCTAGGCGAGCACATTCTGTACGGAGTCAACGCTAGAAGTGGAATGCGCCTCGGAGAATCATACGTCCTGAACCATGGGGATATTGTAAGCATCGTCAGCGCGTCCGGGCGTAAGTAGCCATACAAGGCGCTTCTGACCTCCCAAAGAGCTGTTTTGTGTCGCGAGGAGCAACTGCTTTTGACATTTTTTCAGAGGGGGCCTCGCTGGTTGAAGCTGAACCGGGCGAGTCTTGTGAAATAAGGCGCAGAATCAGCTGGTCGTCTGTTTTCGACATGGTGTAGCTCAACGTGCAGGTCAACGTGCAAACTGCGTGATCTCAAATCGCCTGCCCCGATTCCGGATCAGGGGTTATTCCGGGCGATTTGTCCGGTAAGAGAACCCGATAGATCTGTAGAGTTGTCGAGATTTGAGTAGGCCCCTCGGAGGGTCGAAAAGATTTTCGCGGTGAATGAGAATTTTTTTTCTTACAGATTCCAGCGGGCCTTAAGCGGTGAGCTGACCGAGCAAGACAAGAATCACGTGTGGGACCGTTTCAGCCCTACTAGCCCAAGGCGACGTGCCCAGAACTGGACGAAAACGGATCGATACGATGCCTGGTCAGTCCATGAACATACCAGACACGACTTTCACGCCCATCAGCTTCAAGGGTTTTTGTCGAGAGCGTCTTCTCTCCCGAGTGATTGGTCCAGTGCGACAAGCCCTCCTCCAGTTCAGCCAAAGGCACGTCCGGGAACGCGGCGGTGAGCTGCTCGAAGGTTAACTCAGCCATCGGATTAAGATACGGATCGTCGAAGTGCTCTTCGAACACCCCGATTATTCGCTCCATTGGAAGAGCACGTTCAATAGCCGGGACATGATGATGTTTCATCTTAGATTGTTTCCCCAACGGTTTGACCCAGCCACCTAAGAAGTCAGGGTTTCACAGTGATTTGGCGATTCTAGTACTCGGTCGTTGAAGTCAAAGTTTCTACTCTCTGGTCTGTTCGCCGCCGGGTGTGCCATGTGAAACGAGGGATAGAACTGTCAGGATGCTTTGTACCTTGCGTTAGAAGGAACATCCCGGTCAACGATTGCCCCTGGTCCGACCCAGGCTCCCCGACCTACCTTGACCCCAGGAAAAATCGACACGTTGATCCCGGTCTTCGCCCCGTCTCCAAAAACGGCTCCAAGCTTCTTCCTCCCGCTGTTTACCCAGGAACCCCGGAGCTTTGACTTGATCTCGGCCTCGTCAAATCTGAGATTGGCGGTTATCGTGCCTGCTCCGAGGGAGCATCCCTCACCGAGGATACTGTCTCCAACATAGGAGAGATGCGGGATTTTTGTGTTCTTCATTACGATGCTGTTCTTTATCTCGCATCCCGCGCCAACCTTCACATCGTCCCCTAGGGACGAATACGCTCGCAGGTAGGCGTTAGGACCTATCTGGCACCTCTTTCCCGCGTGAACCGGCCCCTCTAAATAAGAGCCTGACTTCACAAGCGACCCCTCCTCTAGAACTGCTAAGCCTCGAATGTGAACCCCCTTCTCTACCGTCCCTTTTGAAACGGGTCTCTCGGATTCTACAGCCCACTCGTTGGCTTCGAGCAGATCCCAAGGATAGCTGATGCCCAGCCATCTCCGTGAGCCTAGGTCCTGCGCATGCACGGGCACTCCATCGTTGATGAGAATTTTTAGAGCGTCAGTCAATTCCAATTCTCCCCGTGTCGACCGTTTCGTCTTTCTTATCGCGCTGAATATCGACTGGTCCATCAAGTAGATACCGGCGTTCACCGGCCCAGGTTCAGCCTTGGACGCCTTCTCTCGTATCTCTGTTACCAGGCCTCGTCTGGATTGCAGCTTGCCGAAAGGGGAAGAATCTTGAACATTGGCCGTTCCAATTGAGATGCCTTTGTTCCCTCTGGCTTTTGCCAAGAAGTTTCTGGGGACGCTGGTATCATAGTAGTCGTCTCCGTAGACGACTAGAAACGTGTCCTCGCCTTGTAGCTCTCGGCTACATGTTCCGAGAGCGTCTGCTGTTCCTTTCGGAGTTTTTTGATTAACGTATCTTATTTCTGAGCCAATGGCTTCTCCCTTTCCAAGTCTATCGCGGATCTTCTCGTTGCGGAATCCCACGACTAGGATTATTTGGCGAATGCCAGCAATTGCCAGCGCCTCCAAAGTTCGCTCTAGAATCGGTTTGTTGGCGATCGGGAGGAGTGGCTTTGGAGCGTCTTCGGTGAGCGGCCAGAGTCTCTCGCCTCGGCCCGCAGCCAAGACGACCGCCTTCAATTAGGCCTTCCCCGTCAGGACCCGTTTGACTAAAGAGAGCGTTTCTTTCATTATATGATTCGCCCTTGTTCGCTGCTTTGACTCAGTTGTAATCCGTATGACTGGTTCTGTGCCGCTCTCTCGGACCAAGACCCAAGAATCGTCAGAGCTTACCCGGACTCCAAACTTTGTCTCAATGGTGGAGTCCTTTCCGATAACTTTCTCAAGTTCTCGTGAGAGACTCGTTACTGAGCTCGCGGACATTTTCTTTGCGACACTGACGCTCTTCCGGACCATGAAGTATTCCGGAATCTCATTGACCGCTTCGGAGACTGAGAGATCAAGCGTTTCAAGTTGCTTGAGGTAAAGGAGCCCCGAGAGGATTCCGTCAGGACAGAGATTGTATTCTCCGTGAATCCAGGCGCCCGAAGGTTCACCCGCGAACGAGGCTCCTACCTTTTTCATTTCGACTAGGAGCTTTGCGTCTCCTACTGGACCTCGCAAGAGTTTTGCTCCGTACTTGGTAGCGGCCTCCTCGATCGCCATAGAGGCATCAACAGGGACGAGAAATGGCCCTTTCGACTTCCTTGCAAGGCAGATGATGTAGGAGCCGAGCACTCTATCTTGAAGAGGACAATTACCCTTCTCATCGATTATGTAGACTCTGTCCCCGTCGCCATCGAACGCAACCCCGGCATCAGCGTTTGCCGCAGCCACTACCTTGCACAACGATGCTTCGCTATCTCTGGTAGGTTCAGAACCGCGACTCGGAAAATTCCCGTCTGGGAAAGAGTTCATCGCCGTGGCTTTTGTGGACGACTGACGGTATATTTCCGGGGCTAGCTGGCACGTCGCGCCGTTGCCAGGGTCCAGGACGATGCGCCATTCTTTTTCGAACTGTATGTGACTGAGACGCTCTTTGTACTCAGTTGGTTTTGCTGTCTCAATTTCGTGCAGTTTGACCTTTGGGTTTTTCGCCTTGCTCTTCGAGACGGTCCGAGAGCGAATGGTCTCGTCATCGAAAGTCTCGCCTTTCGAATTGAAGATCTTGAACCCGTTGTATTCTGGAGGGTTGTGGCTCGCCGTTATCATGACCCCCCCTGATTCGTGAGTATGGCCAGACTGGTAGGCTAAGGCGGGTGTTGGGATCATGTCGTAGTCCGTGATCCGCGCGCCTTGCTCGAGTGCTGCGGAAAGGAACGCGGATCTTAGTACTGAGCTTGAGAGTCTTGGATCTCTCGCGAGTGCTAGCTTGAGACCGAGGTCGCGCGTTAGTATCTTGGCGAGTTCAAAAGCTGTGTCCGGGCCGATGGTTACACCATATTTGCCCCGGATTCCAGAGCTTCCGAATTGAAGCGTCAATCGGTTGGACTATTCTGCGGGCGTCTCGGCAATTGGTGCTACGATTTCTTCTTCGACAGGCTTTACTTCAGGTGCCTTTTGCATTGCTTCTAGAGGCATTGAGAGTAGTTTTGATTTCCTCACGCCCACGTGTCGGAGCGGGCAGACCTTCTTGGCCTCGTTGTACACATCGGACCCCATTTTTCCGAGGACCATTTCATGGCAGATCTGGGAGTAGGTGAGCTGCGATGCTTTCTGCGCGACAATCTTCCCCATCACCTGTCTTACAGCGTGTTCTTGGGAGCCTTTGATGCGTCCGTGGCTGAATGCGACGATGTATACTCTCGTCAGGTACTTGTCGATCGTGCTGGCGGTGAAAATGCCGTCCATTCTTGTGCTGCCCCTTCTAACGAGACTTCTGAGATAGTCAGTTGAGTATTCATGGCTCTTGAGGATCGTATCGCATCGGTCGCCCGTATTTGCGACAACTAGGAAGTAGAGCTTGGTTGATTGGTGAGCAAAATCGTTCGTAATCTCGTAGAGTGTTGTTTCAACCACTCTTCCTATGAGTTTCTTAGGGTCCTCAACGGGAATACTGGCGACGCTCATCTCTCCGAAATAAGACGGAGTGAATACGGAATACCATTCCTTGGCTCTCCACTTGTCTCGTACCTTCTTTGTGGCTTTCGACATGAGTGTTAGCTCATCTTATCCTTCACAATTCCATGTAATGTTGATCTCGCGGCTTGAATACAGCGCAAAACGTCATCCAAGGTGGATATGAAGGTTTCAATCTTTCCTGAGTGCGTGATTGTAAAATACGCATTTTCCGCGGAAACTCGGGGCTCGATTTTCAGGCCCTCCATCCCAATATTATCCGGTTCTATGGATTGAACGATTGATTCTGCCATTGCTCGACTAGCGACACGTATTCGAATTCTCGCCCTGATCATGCTAGCATCTCGTCCAACGACTTTTCGAGATCCCTAAGGAATCTGTCCAGCTCGCTACTCGGGATTGTCGCTCCCGCGGCGATTGCGTGTCCTCCCCCGATTCCACCATATTTTGGTGATAGGTTTTGGAGAATCTTTCCGAGGTTTACTCCTTTCTGGACGAGCTGCTCTGTTGCCCTCGTCGAGATTTTTGCTTCCCCGGACCGGGTCAGAGTTGTTACGATGGTCACTTTTGATTCGCCGAAGAGTTTTGATGAGGAGATTAGAGAAGATACTGCCCCGGTCATGCTTTCGTCGATTATGCCTTTTCCGTTGACGATCACGACATTCTTTCCTGTTCTAGTTGCATTGGGTGCTGTTGCGACCCAGTTCATGTATTTCGAGAGTTGGGTTTTGTACTCAGAGTAGAGTTGCTGGGCCTCTTGGTATGATTCTCCACGGTCGCCTATTCCAATTGCGATTCCTAGCCCCGCTCGGTTCATCCTTCCGCACGAGTTCAGCAGCGTTGCGAATTCTCTCGCGTCTCGGAGAGATGTGCCAGGTTCCTCCCTGGTCAATGTGTAGACTGATCCGATAAGGTTCAGGACAATCTCTCCCGGGAATTTGGAGGAAATGGTATGTTCTATGATCTTGTCGACGATCCTACTCTTTTCTTCTAGAGACAGATCGGAGATAGTCCGCCATCTGTCGTCTACCTTTGTCGGAATGCCAGCCGCATCTAGAAGGGCGAGACATCGATCTTCTTCGCCGCTGAGGCCGGGGAGAAATGGGTCTGTTGTCGAGGCAATTGCGCGATGGATGGGTCGAGTTTGTCGTCCGAAGAAGATGAGGTCTTTTGTTACCTCGATCACCTTTGACTCCACCGCATCTTTCAGGATGTCCGCGTTCAGACCCTTGAATCGTCGCTCCGGCCCTTTGTCCTGCTGATCTCCCAGAGCACCCACGATGGCCATCGCTGAGAGATCGGTGTTTCGAGAATCCAGCGCTTTCGCCAGCAGGTAAGCCGTGCCGGCACCACTAATCTCCTCGGATCCGTCGAATCCCAGAATGTGCGTGTTGAAGTGGTGTAAGTTAGATCCGGGTTCCCCGAGGGGCTGATGATGGTCAGCGACGACAATGTCTCGGTTTCTGAGAATCTTTGAGATAATCTCCAGATAGCCACTACCAATGTCCGTGAAAATTACTAGATCAGATTCTATCGCTTCGATCTGGTCTAGTATTCTCTCGTTGACACTGTCGATGATCCTGAGATGTGGGAAGGACTCTAGTCGATTGACTGCACTCAGCATGATGCTGCCCGCGCTGATCCCGTCAGCGTCGAAGTGGCTGGCGAGTAGGATGGTGTCGTCTGATGCTTTTTCTCTTATCAGGGAGGCTGTTTCAGATGCTTGTTTGTGGAGGCGGGCGAGCTTGTCTCCATCGCTACTTGAGCGAGGCTGCAACCGGCTTGTGCTCCCATTCCTTGGGGATTCTCCCGACGCTTCGGTAATAGCTGGACAGCCTATGAATTTTCGACTCTAAGAGAGCAAGGTCCCGTTTGTTGGGGTAGTCCTTCCGGTTCCTCTCTAGATGCCTTGTCACATTAGTTGCTCTCCTTACCAAGAGCTCCAAGTCTTCAGGGATCTTTGGCTTGTTCTCTTGGGGGATTAAATGCTCAAGGCGTTTCCCAGCAACCTGGGAGACTAGTGGGATGCCGTATCTGTCGCGGAGGATTTGACCTATGATGCTGGGCGGATTTCCTTCTTTGGAGAGTTTGAGAACCAAATCCTCAACCTCTTCGGGTTGATACTTGAACCAAGCGGGCGGACGTCTACTGACCGGTCGGGTTGAGCCTGAGCTTCCTCTCTTTCCAGAGTACATGCGAGCCATATTGTTTGACTTGTCCCTTTCCGCCGTTTCTGAAGGTGGGACGATGTCCCGCTTTATTTAAGTCGAACTAGAAGTGAAACCTTTCGGCAACGAGGCCTCGTCGCGTTCTCGGGTAGATCACTGGAACATCTTGGGAAGCAACCGCCGAGCGGAGTCCTCTGTCGACTGTTGCAATCCCCGTCGGCGTTTTCTCGGTCAACGCGAATGCAATTAGGGCTACGTCTACGTCGGTAGGACCCGGCTTATGCTCTATGACTGGAATCCTTCTCTTTGCGAGAAAATCGAGGCTGGCACTCGCAAAGGCATGAGTTGATGCGGAGGCCTTTCTGGCAAGACGTTCTAGTTCAAAGACGACTATGTCGAGGACCAGAATTTTCACATTCCCCGGCACGGCAGTCCTGATCTCCTCCTCGGGATCCCGATGCTGTTTGAGCATGGTAAGTAGAAAACTCGTGTCTAGTAAGATCTGAACGGATGGTCTAGTTTTCACCCCCGGATTGTTCCGAACCCGATGAGCCTCCAGCTATCCCCGATCCGACGACTTAGAGCCACCTTCGAGCCAGCTTCCGCGCAGATTGGCTTCTTCAACGAAACGTCAGCAAGATCTTCTCGCGCGGAAACTACGATGCCAGATGTTACCGCTGTTCCGGCGTTGAGAACGAGCGGTTCGTTGGTCTTGATTTTCTGAACCGGCATGAGCTGTTCCGTTCCAACGGCTTTCTCGAAGAGGTCCACGCTCAAACTGACCTTTTCTAGAATTGGAGGAAGCGTTCCGGCTCGACCAAGAACATTCCCTACCAGGCCGTCGGATTTCGTAACTGATGGGTCTAGGTCTGTTCCTACCGCGACCAATCCTCCCGGGGTGGCAGTTTTTACTTCTCCCCCTCCGGCTTGTAGTGCTCCAACCTTTGCGATTAGTGGTTCGTAGACAGTCTTGTTTGTTGACTCGGTCTTTATGCCGGGTCTGATTTCGATCTCGTCGCCTCTCTTGAATATCCCCTGAACTATCGAGCCTCCTACGACTCCTCCGACTAGTTGTTCAGCTTCCGTTCCCGGTTTGTTAACGTCGAATGAGCGGAGGATGGACATTCTCGAATCGACGGAGTGGTCTCTCTTGGGGGTTGGAATCTTCTCTTGGATCGCCCAGATGAGGGCGTCCATGTTGAGTTTGTGTTGGGCGGATACTGGTATTACCGGAGAATCCTCTGCGACGGTTCCTTTGGTGAAATTCTTGATCTCCTCGTAGTTTGCTTTCGCTCTCTGCCTATCAACAACGTCTATCTTGTTCTGAACTACGATCATATTGCGAAGACCGATCATCTGGGCGGCGAGCATGTGCTCCCGGTCCTGCGCCTGCGGGGTCTTCACATTGGCTGAGACGACGAACATAGAGCCATCCATTATTGCTGCGCCTGAGAGCATCGTGACCATGAGACTGTGATGGCCCGGGCAGTCAACGAAGCTTACAGTTCGCAGAAACTTGGTCGGACCGTGACCGTTTGGACATGTCTTACTCGTTGAATAATTGGCTGGCGGCTCGCAGGTGGGGCATTGGTAAAATGACGCGTCGGCGTAGCCTATTCGGATAGTGATTCCTCTGCGTAGTTCTTCAGAGTGTCTAGAAGTCCAGACTCCGGTCAGGGATTGAACGATGGTGCTTTTTCCATTGTCCACGTGTCCTAGGGTGCCGATGTTAATCTCAGGCTGGATCTCTTGACACTTCCAACTTTTAGACTCAGATTGGGTCTGTCGGGGAAAGTTTAACCTTTCGAGAGACACTCCCCGTCTAAACGTGATCATCAGTGATGTGCCTCGGCATCGAGTCTACCGCCCATACCTTCGGCGCAAGCCTCGTTGATGATCGTGATAGAATTGTGACCAACGTAAACTCCACATACCGTCCTCCGGTGGGAGTTGGTATTCATCCTAGAAAAGCCTCAGAACATCTCGCTAGCGTCGCGGATAGCATAGTCAAGACCGCGCTGTCGACTAAGGATGGTAGCTCAATTGACCCAGACGTGATCGCCTATGCAGCAGGTCCAGGACTCGGACCCTGTCTCCGAATAGGCGCAACCGTCGGACGAGCTCTCTCGTCATTTCTCAAGAGACCACTCGTCCCCGTGCATCACGGTGTAGCCCACCTCGACATCGCTATGTCGATCACCAAAGCCCACGATCCACTCGCAGTCCTAGTCTCGGGTGGCCATACCTCGATTCTTGTTCACGTGGGGAAAAGGTGGAGGGTGTATGGTGAAACTCAAGATATTACTCTTGGAAACCTTCTGGACATGTTCGCCCGCGAAGCCAAACTTCCATCTCCGGGTGGACTCTCAGTTTCAAGGGAGGCAACGAAGGGAGAGAACCTGATCAAACTACCTTACACTGTGAAGGGAAACGATGTGGCATATTCGGGGCTGCTGACGGCCGCGGCGACTTCGTTGCGCAGGCAGGGAAATCTTGCCGATCTCTGTTTCTCACTCCAAGAGACAGCGTTCTCAATGCTTAGCGAAGCAGTAGAGCGAAGTCTGGTCCAGACTCGACGAAGCGAAGTCTTGCTTGCCGGAGGTGTTGCAGCTAGTCAGAGGCTGAGACAGATGATTGGCTCGGTCGCTGAAGATCACGGCGCGTCCTTCCACCCCGTACCAATTGAGTACTCTGGCGATTGTGGAGCTCAGATCGCATGCTCCGGGCGACTCGCCTACGAATCCGGCATCACAGTCAGCACCTCAGACAGCTTTGTCACCCCGAGATGGCGTATGGATGAGGTTGATGTTCCATGGATACCTCGAGCTTAGCATCGACACTCCTCCACAGAGGAGCGGAAGCAGACCTGTCACTCGCCACTGTCGGCTCTTGGAGGGTTGTGGTCAAACGGCGTGTCAAAAAAGATTACAGAAATCCATCGCTAGACGAACAGATTAGACATGACAGGACTATTTCAGAGGCATCCCGGATTCATGAAGCAAAGACAGGTGGCGCGAGAGTTCCCAGCATTGTTGGAATGGATCTTGAAAACAATGCTATTGTCATGACTCACATCGCCGGGACTGTTGCCAGGGAATGTTTAGATGAATTGAGCCCGAAGGAATCGCGAAAACTTCTCCGATCCGTGGGAGCCCAAATTGGACTACTTCACACTGCGGGCATTGTACATGGGGATCTCACAACTTCAAACGTGATCGTGTCCCCCCCCGGTGCACCCTTCATCGTAGATTTTGGAATGTCGCATCGCTCGGTCGAGCCTGAAGATCGAGGGGTCGACCTCCATCTCCTCCAGCGATCAATAGTGGCTAGTCACAGTCAGGATTCTTCATCTATGATGAATGCCACGATCCGTGGATACGAAAAGACTGCAGGGAAGAAAATCGCTACCTCGACATGGCAGAAAGCTCGCGAGATAGCTAGAAGGGGCCGCTACTTTGCAATCCGATAAGAAACCCGTCTGGTTCATGACAGAGAACCCAGACAAGTTTCGAGAAGCAAAATCAATCCTAGACGCCCAAGGAATCCAGATTCGACAGCTCAAACGACCAAAGGTCGAAGTACAAGATTCGAGTCTAGAGAAGATCGCAAGGTTCGCAGTCAAGACAGCCTCCGTTGATCATACAGGATTATTGCTAGTAGAAGATTCAGGATTATTCATCGACGCTTTGGGAGGATTCCCAGGCCCTTTCTCGTCATACGTCTACAAGACGATAGGTTTGAAGGGCATCCTTAGTCTAATGCATGATCAGCGGAAAAGAAACGCCTACTTTCAGACCTCGATAGCCGTTGCTTCCGCCAACGTTTCTCCCAGGGTCTTCACTGGGACAGTTAGAGGGTCTGTGTCGAGAGAGATCAGAGGCACTGCCGGCTTTGGCTATGATCCGATATTCATTCCGGAAGGTTTCAGAGAGACATTCGGCCAGACCAAGGCGGGCTTCAAGAACAAGACCTCTCATCGAGCTAGGGCTTTCCTGAAATTCGCAAATTGGTATAATCGGTCCCGGACCGGCCGACATCGCGTTAGAACTCAGAAGAGAGCCCTAAAATAACGCCCAAATCCTCTAGATCATATGTTCAGAATAGTAACTGTGGAAGACGTGGTCCGTATTCCTCCACAGAAATTTGGCGACCCTATCGATGATGTTGCCAAAGAGCAGATCAAACTAAAATACGAAAACTACGTCGACGAACAACTAGGATACGTCATCCTCGTAACCGGAGTAGACGTAGAGAACACCGGCAAGATTCTACCAGGAGACGGCTCAACTCATCATCGCGCAGTCTTCAAACTGTTAACCTTCTTCCCCGAATTGCACGAGGTCGTGGAGGGGGAGATCGTCGAGGTAACAGACTTTGGCGCGTTTGTCAGGATAGGTCCTGAAGACGCTCTACTTCACGTGTCACAGATAATGGATGACTTCATCACCTATGACGAGAAACATGGAGTCCTGGCAGGGCGGGAGAGCCATAGAAACCTTGGAAAGGGGAACCTTGTGAGAGGAAGGATAATCGCAGTCAGCTTCCCAAGAGGAGGCTCCGGTGGTAAGATCGGCATAACCCTCAGACAGCCATTCCTAGGCAGAATCGAGTGGATTCAGGAGGATCTGAAAGTAAAGCCTTCAAAGGCAGAGAAGACGGAGACCAAGCCCGCAAGGGCTGAGAAGGCGGAGAAGAAAAGCTGACCGACAAAGCGTGTAAGACCTGCCGAATGATAAGCGCAGGCCCTGTCTGCCCCAACTGCAAACAGACCATCTTCAGCGACGACTGGACAGGATTGGTTGTAGTGATCGATCCTGCCAACTCCGAAGTGGCACGCTTGATGGGAATAAAAGTGCCCGGCCGGTTCGCCGTCAGAGTCAGATAAAACGAGACTCTGACCGGAGAGTCCCGGTCTACTTCTGTCCGTAATCAGTAAAACTACAAGAGCCACAGACCCATCTCTGCGCAGTCCCACCATGGAAGGCCATGACAGACCCACAACGTGGGCACTTACGATTCTTCAACTTGGCTACTGCTCCTGAAAGATCGTAGAGGTCGCCCCTCATCCGACGCTTCTTCGCCTTCGGTTTCTGTGGCTCGGCCTTGGGTTTCCCTTGCTCTTTTGCGGGTTGCGACATGGAATATGGTCCCTCCGTCTACGCGCGTATTTAGTGTTGATTCTCCCGGGTTCTGGTAACTTCGCACCAGAAAGACGACCCGGCTGTTAGCGGCCGTCAGCCACAAACAATTGTTCGGGTAGTTCCGAGGCCCGCGGGTTGAGAAACCTAAAAACAGCGAAGCAGTCATGTAGCTTCCGAGGGAACTATCATGAAGCCCCAAAACTACTCCACTACGTTTATCGTGGACGAAACTCCTGAAGAAGCCTTCGCTGCCATCAACAATGTTCGTGATTGGTGGTCAGGAAACATTGAAGGCAGTACCAACAAACTCGGCGATGAGTGGACGTACCGTTACAAAGACATCCATTATTCCAAACAGAAGATAACAGAGTTCATTCCCGGCAAAAAAGTCGTCTGGCTTGTTCTAGACAGCTACCTCAATTTTATTGAGGACAAAACCGAGTGGAACGGCACAAAAATCACCTTTGAAATCGGCAAAAAAGGTGACAAAACCGAAGTCCGCTTTGATCACCTTGGCCTAACTCCAGAAGTTGAGTGTTACGACGCCTGCTCAAACGCATGGGGCGGATAGGTTAACAACAGTCTGCGGAACCTGATCACTAAAGGTAAAGGACAACCCAATCGGAAGGAACAAGTCGCTACGAAGAAGAAGACCGTCAAGGCCAAGCCGATTGGGAAGAAGAACCGGAAGAAGTAATTATCAGAAGCTTCTCGCGTGGTTCATCGAAACTTTATTAGAACCCCGCAGCCGCCTTGGCTTCTTCAAGCTGATGAGATGAGGCTAAATGGCTCAAAAATCCGTGTATGTAAGATTCCAGGTTCCAAAAGAGGCCGTTGACAAGACCTACCAAATACTACAAGTCGCCAAAGACACTGGCAAGTTGAGAAAAGGCACAAACGAATCGACCAAAGCGATCGAACGAGGCATCGCCAAACTGGTTGTTATTGCCGAGGATGTTGAGCCTCCCCAAGTCGTTGCTCATCTACCGATTTTGTGTGAGGAGAGAAAGATTCCATACTTGTACGTCCCGAACAAACTTGAGCTCGGAAAATCAGCAGGCCTAGACGTCGGATCCGCAGCTATCTCTGTCGTCGAGCCCGGGGATGCTGCGCAGTCTCTAAAGGAAGTCCTGAAGATTGTTGAGACTCTGAGGAAGACCGGTGCCGCTAAGTGAGTAGATCGAGAGACAGTGCCGAAGAACCGCTAATCCCAGCTGAAGTAACTCAAGTAATAGGCCGCACGGGAGTCACCGGCGAAGTCATACAAGTCAGAGTGCGGGTTCTAGAGGGTCGGGACAAGGGCCGTATCATTACTCGAAACATTAAAGGACCGATTCGACTAAACGATATTCTGATGCTCCGAGAGACGGAGCGAGAAGCCAAGAAGATCAGGTAGGGAGTCGACTGCCACGCCAAAGACATTCAAGTGCTCATTCTGTGGAAAGAACTTTTCAAACTCCACAGGACTGATGCACATCAAAAATGACGGAACGATCCTCTACTTCTGTTCCAGAAGATGCCGCGTGAGCAACCTGTCTTTCGACCGCGACTCTAGAAAACTGAAGTGGACGGCGTATTACGGAAAGAGAGAGAAAGGACGCTGACCGAGACTAGCCAGAGAACTTTCGCATTCCTCAAACCTGACACCGTCAAGAACCGCCTTGTAGGCGAGGTCCTATCCAGACTAGAACAGAAAGGTTTCACGTTCAAACAATTGAGGCTGCACCAGATCACACACAAAGAGGCACAGTCTCTCTACAGCGTTCACAAGGGAAAGCCGTTCTTCCAGGAGCTGGTGGACCATGTGACCTCTGGTCCCGTGGTGCTTATGGTTCTTCAAGGGCCTAACGTTGTCGAGACTCTTCGGAAGTTCATTGGAGCAACAAATCCACTGACCGCCGAGCCGGGGACGATCCGTGGCGACCTATCTGTCTCTATTACTGCGAACGTAATTCATGCCTCTGACAGCGTGGAGAATGCGAAGATGGAATCCTCAATCTTCAGCCTCGACACGTCCTGATTCTACGTTCGATCCAGTAACTGAATCCATTCTTTGGATAAGCTGAACGTCTATCTTCCGAGTTTGGGCCACGGCGTTTCGGTGATTCTGAGAAGTAAATCATCGACCTTCTTTTTCTTCGCGATCTCTCGTAGATAGTCCTTGTCGAGCTGTTTCTCGAAATTGTCATAGAGAACCTTGGCCTTTTCATAGTCGGCTGGTATGTTCCAGAACTTTGCTGCGGACAACCTATCCAGTATCAACTCTTCGACTCCAACTATTCTCGTCTTGTAAGGACCGACTTTCAAGGTACGTGGTCTTTCAGGCGCGAAATCTCCGACAATATCGAATGCTACACCGAGTTTTTCGTTGAACCATATCACTCCAATCTGTCTGAATCCGAGGCTTTTCAAGACCTTCTCGGTTGAAGGCGAATCGCTTGTTGCAACATCAATGTCACCACTCGTAAACTGTCCAGCGGTGTAAGTCTCAACAGCTTGCCCACCTACCAGGAACACGGACTCCTTCTTTTTCTCAACCCGACTTGTGACATACCCTAACAGAAGCATCTTCTTTCTCAGTTCGTTAGGCTCCTTTCGAAGCCTCGAAATGAAAGATTTGGCTGTGAGGGCGCTAGAGTAGGTTTTCGAAGAGGTTCGCTTGACGCTCATCGCATGACTAGCGTTCCATCTTTCAGGGTCCGAAACATTTCGTTGAAACCTCTCCGTGCTATTATGGTAAGAGCAGCTAGTTCCCCTTCCACCCTAGGCCTGTTCCCGCGACCGATGTCTTGCGAACGATTCTGTCTCCGAATGAGAACTCTCGGCAGCATGTTTCGCTTGATCTCTTGCAACTCGTCGAAATCTAGTGGAATCCTTCGTATGTCCATGTTTATCTTGTTCCAGTCAACGTTCCTTACTTTACCGTCAACTCTTCTGCTGATCTCGTCTGGAACGCCTGTCGCTATCTTCACGAGTGGGCCGAGATAGGCTAGAGTCTTCTGTCTGACCTTACCTTTCTTTGACACGCCTTCGACAAGGTAGGCGTATCGTTTCGAGCCGATCTTCTTGACCCTCACATACATTGACCGTTCTGCTCAGATGAATAATGATTAGCTGCCTAGTATAAGTATTGTGCCTAAGTTTCGGTCTGTCTATCGGCAAGAGGGGGTCTAAGTATGAGGTTTAGGGTTTAATATTCCCCGGCACCACTAGGGATTCTAATGGAGTCTCCTAGATATGCCGATTCGTCAGCCTATTGCAGTGGTTCTTGGCCATGTAGATCATGGCAAGACTACGCTTCTAGATCGGCTTAGGGGGACTTCTGTCGCGGCTCGTGAGCCGGGCCAGATAACGCAGTGGATTGGCGCCAGCCTCATCCCGGCCAAAACCTTGACAGAGATTATCGGACCCTTACTTGCACGGTTCAAGCTGACAATAGAGGTTCCGGGAATCCTATTCATCGATACTCCAGGTCATGAGACTTTCAGCAACCTTCGCAAGAGAGGAGGATCGGCCGCAGACGTCGCCATACTGGTCATTGATGTCACAAAGGGGATAGAGCCGCAGACGGTCGAGTCGCTGACGATTCTGAAAGCGCGGAAGACCCCGTTTCTGATCTGCTGTAACAAGATTGACGCGGTCCCTGGATGGAAGAGCTCGGATGCGGGATCGTTTCTGGAAAACATGGCCAACCAGCGGCCCGAAGTGCTGACAGAGTTGGACAATCGTCTCTATACAATGATGGGAACCCTGTCAAGATACGCTATCCGAGCAGACAGGTTCGACCGAATAACGGAGTTCGCCAAGACAGTCGCGCTGGTCCCGGCGAGCGCAAAGACAGGGGAGGGAATCCCTGAGTTGATGGCGGTTCTGGTCGGATTGACCCAGGTATACATGAGGGGAGAGCTGAGCGTTACTAGTGGTCCTGCTGAGGGAACGGTTCTAGAGGTGAAGGAGGAGCCGGGGTTGGGCGTGACTATTGACGCGATGATCTATAATGGACGTTTGGAGGTGGATGACCAGATCATGGTTGCGGGACGGAATGGAGTTATCGGTACGCGGGTCCGGGCGTTGCTTCTTCCGAAGCCTCTGGATGAGATCCGTGATCCGAGGGACAAGTTCTCAAACGCGAAATCTGTTGACGCAGCTGCGGGCATAAAGATCGCGGCTGCGGGTTTGGAGGATGCGATTGCCGGCTCATCTCTCTACGGGGTCAAGGACGCGTCGAGTAGGAAGGCGATCAAAGAGAGGATTCTCAGTGAAGTTGAGGAGGTGCGAGTCAAGAAAGACCTCAGCGGTGTCGTTGTCAAGTCGGACGCTCTCGGCTCGCTTGAGGCTCTCACGACATCGCTGGAGGCGTCGAAGATTCCGGTTCGGCTCGCGGATGTCGGTGATGTTTCGCGGAGGGATGTTGTCGAGGCAAAGGCTGTCCGCGTCAAAGATCAATACCTAGGTGTTGTCCTAGCTTTTGGTGTGAAGCTGCTGCCTGACGCGGAAGAGGAGATCGCGTTATCGAAGATTCCCGTCTTCCAAGGGGATGTCCTCTACCATGTTCTCGAAGAATATTCTCGATGGGTGGAGGCTCAGAGAATAGCGGGTGCAAAGGCCGAGATGGACCTTCTAATACGACCCGGAAAAATCAAACTGTTGAAGGGATTCGTTTTCCGGCGTAGCGATCCGGCCATTGTCGGGGTCGAAGTGCTCGACGGGATCATCAAACCGAAGTATCCGTTGATCAACAGCAGTGGCAAGAGGATCGGACAGGTCGTCCGAATTCAGGACCAAGGAAAGGATGTTGGCGAAGCTGGTGCGGGAAAACAGGTAGCAGTGTCGATCGACAAACCGATGGTTGGTAGACAGATCAACGAAGGCGATCTCCTCTATGTCGACGTTCCAGTGCAGCACTCGAGAGTGCTCTCTTCCAAGTTCAGAGACTATCTGAGCCCCGGAGAACTCGCGCTGCTCAACGAGATGGCAACTGTGACAACCAGCAGCGCGACGAGTCCAGTCGGCGAGCAATAAGATTGAAGTTGGCGTAGAGTGCAAGTTCGAATATTGGTTATTGCAGCAGTCGTTGTCGTGGGGAGCGTCCTATTCATTTTCGCACCCGTTGTCTACGGGTTTCACAAGACAGTACCATCAGGTGTGGACGTAACTTTCTATGAATCTCCCAGTTGTAGAATCTTCGGTTTCGGCGGCGTCTACGTCTATGGCCAAAGTATCGGTGGAAGTGGCCAGCAAGTGAGTGTTAGCAACTACCAGTTCTATTGGAACTGCGTAATTCTATGAACGGGCCCGGAGCGTATGGAAGGCCCATCTGTCTACGGCTTTGAGCGTATTCAAACGACGTTTATTAAGCGGAAAGCTCGACGCTCTCGCGATTGAGGATAGCTAGTTGGCCAAGTTTCAGCTCATAGTATCGGACCCGAAAAGCAAGACGTCGAAGGCGGCCTCGCTTGAAGGAACAAAGGCGCAGGCTCTTGTGGGGAAGAGTATCGGAGAAGAGATCGATGGGAAGCTTCTGGGGCTGGGGAATGTGAAGTTGCGGATCACTGGTGGGACGGACAAGGATGGTGTGCCGATGCGGTTTGATATTCAGGGTGCTGCTCGGAAGAGGGCTCTCCTCTCAGCCGGAGTAGGATATCGGCCGAGTGATGAGGGTGAGCGGCAGAGAAAGCTCATTAGAGGACGAGTCATCTCGGAAG
>Ga0209805_1000067_pt1 | contig 51763 bp, 49 predicted proteins | sample GraSoiAngelo_148_FD_185905 | JGI IMG/M metagenome (GOLD analysis project Ga0209805, IMG submission 185905) | Grasslands soil microbial communities from the Angelo Coastal Reserve, California, USA - 14_1009_09_20cm (SPAdes) (version 2) | ecosystem: Environmental > Terrestrial > Soil > Grasslands ...
ATGGCGTTTCCATCCGACTTGCCGTTTACAATAAATGATACACTGTCGGCATTTTGAAGACCAACGCTGCTCTCTATTCCATCGACATCCCAGATGATGTGACGTCGAATGCTTTGAATTAAGTCGCGCAATTCATTCGGGGAAGCGTGGTAATATTTTAGGCGACCGACTCCGACTTGGCTGTGACGCCAAAACGCCGTGGGCCCGAAAGCCGTCAGCATGATGAGCGCCATGACCGCGGCGGAAACCGGAACGATCGCCCGAGTCCAAGGTCGCGGTTCGCCCGACCGGAGAAATGCGGCCACGATTGCAAGAAACGAAAGAATCACCACCACGAACTTCCAGACGCCCGGTGCGGATAGGAGCGGAACGAGACCAAATCCTCCAGCCAGCGAGCCAATTAGCGCACCAATCGTGTTCCACGCGTAGGCCGCACCGGTTTGCACGCCAACCCCGCGGCGCCCTTTGCCAAGCAGCGCGACAAGCAAGGGAAATTGTATACCGGAGACAAACGCGGGTGGAAAAACGACGATGAAACAAATCGCCGACCAGGCAGCGACGTGTCCATAAAATCCGAGTGTCCCGAGTGGACGAAGAAGCATCGCTGTGATTGCGATTCGATCACCGAGTGCGTAGGGCAACGCGATGAGTAAAGCCTCGGTCGCGCAGGTCAACGCAAACAAATGCAGCGAAGCAGTCCGTTTCAAATCGAGCAGCGCGTAGGTGACGCCTCCCAGTCCAATCCCGAGCAGCGCGACGGCAAGGATCAACCCGAAAGAGAATGTCGACCCGCCGAGGAGTGGGCCGAGCATCCGATACCAAACAATCTCCATCAGAAAGAATGCGAACCCAACAAGACCGGCGGCGACTAGGACGAACAACTGACTGACCGCAGGGCCCGAGTCTTCTTTATCGAATAACTCCTCGTGCACGACTGATTCCGGCATCGATTTCGCAAATCGGAATGCTGCCAGCGCCACGATGAAATTCACCGCCGTCGCCCACCAAAGCGTGAGATGATTTCCGAAATTCTCGAACAGGTAAAATGTGCCGAAAAGTGCACCGCTAACTGCACCAAGAGTGTTAATGCCGTAAAGTGTCCCGACCGTGCGCCGCGAAACATCGTCAGGTGTAACGACTGCTCTCGCGGCAGCGGGCAATGTTCCGCCCATCAGAAAAGTCGGCGGCCCCAAAATTAGCGCTACCAGCGTCAAGCGGACAATAGTTCCAATGGCTAATCCCGTGGCCAGTGTTCCACCGATCGCGATGTAAAAGTGGCGGGCCACCAAGATCAGTAACGGCGAGAGCGCCGCGCTCAAGGCGATGAACAATTCAAGCTTCGCGTAAAACGCCAGCGGCCTTGGCTTCGCTTCCGAGCGCCGGCCCAAAAAGATGCCGCCGAATCCGAGCCCGGCCATGAACACACCCAAAACCGCAGCTGAAGCCGCAGTTGACGCTCCGAAGATCAAACGGAACTCACGCAGCCAAGTCGTTTGATAAATGAGGGCACAAAAGCCGGACCCGAAAAGAAATAGCGAAACAACCCGCGTTCTGGAAGGCATTAAAGATCAGCGGGACAATGAAGTGTTTTCCATATTTGGCAATTCCAAATGCGCAATAGGGGCCGTAATGACAACTCCCGGCCGCACGTGTTATTGTCCAAACGATGCGTGACGCATTTCAAAAGCTTTGGATTGTGATTTCGCGGCCGGACCGGTTGCCGAACGCCCTGGTGGCGGCGGACGCGCTGCGTGAGCGATTTCCGGGCGGAATTCATTTGCTGCGCGAGGAATCGAAATGGTGGAAGAACGCGAACTGGCAGGAATTTGTCAGCGAATTCGCGGAAGTGCACGCGTTCCCAAAAGTCAGAACCTGTCGCGGATTGAAGGATCTACCGCGTCTTTATCGAGAAAATATAAATCGGCAGCGCGGCGTCGGAGCATTGCCGATCGATCCGGACAACGATGTTTTGCTTTGCCTGGCTGGTCTGCTCGGTTTGGGAAACGCCGCACTCTCTGCGCATCCCGATGTTTACAAAATTCTGTGCGCATCGCAAAAAGCTTTTGGCGAATTAACGCGATACGGCGACCGCGCGCGTTTTCGATTCACGACTTCGGGGTGGTTGCAAAATCGCGTGGTGGAACCGCTCGCCGGCGTCGAACGAACCATTCATTACAAGCCGCGGATTAATCCGGGCGGTGATGGCGTGCGTCTGCGGCGTTTGCAAAAGGATCCGGGTGAAATTTTCGATGTCATTATTTTTATGAGCAATAGCGGCGGCGAATTGCCAGCCCGAGCAGAGGACGAAATCATTCCATCGCGTTTTCCCAGCATCGCCGAGCTGCATGATTTCTCCGCGCAATTCAATGGGCGACTCGCCCCGGCGAGCGGACAGAGTCGACAACGCCGGATAATTTTTTTTGGGACGCCTTTTCTACTGGTGAAGAATCTTGAACCGGCGGTCTACGTCGAACACTTGAACCGCTGTCTCGATTATATCCGACAAAACTATCCGGGGCGCGATCTGATCTATCGGCCGCATCCCTTTGAAAAAGGCGAGGCAAGTAAACTCAATCTCGAGGGCTTTAAGGTGGAAGATGATCGCGAGGTTGCGGATTTGTATTTTCTGCGACACTTCGCCGACATCGAAGCGGTCTATTCGGTTTCTTCGACGGTATCGCGGACGGCGCTCAACAACGGGCTGAACTCGTACGCGCTCTGGCGTTGCTTTCCGTTTTCGGACACCCAGACAAGATTCTTCCGAAAAGTGATGGGCGACGTCCCGCCGGAATTTGAGATCAGCGATCTGACAAAGCCGACGGTCGCTTATCAAGATCGACAATCGATGGCGGCGGGACAGAACAGCTTTTCAAACGCGCTGAAGAGGGCGGTGGATTTGCGCATGGTCTCCCAGGTCAACGATTCATTGGGGCGAGCCGCCAAATACGCCAAATAACGACAAAGTATTTCTGCTCTTCGCTTTTTGCGTGTTTAGCGGGTGATCAATCAATGCTTCGGCGCGCGGACGGTGCCGGTTTCGACAGCCGACTTGCGTCGCTCGACAATGCGGTCGGCAATTTCCTCGACCATTTGCTCGAGCAACAGCCGCAGGTGCGTGTTTGGACGGTAGTCGGACGGCGCGATGTGTTTGACCCGGTCGGCGTGGGTTGAGAGCTGGTAACATTTTCGAAATCCGGCGCGCTGCGGATCGTCGGGATTGTAAACCGCGATCGCTTGTCCGCCGTTCTTCTTCATGACAGTGAAACACGGAACATCAGTCGGCCCATCGCCGACGTAGATCATGTTTGAAAATGGGATCGGTCGAATGTCAGACTCCATGTGATCGTTCACATCCTGCGACATGTCGAGAAGGCCCTTGTTAATGCGAAAAAGAAACTGTGTCTTCTGGGTGTGACTGATGACGCGACGTGGAAACATGATTCGGCCGTCATCGTCTTCGTCAAATTCACATCCGAAAATCGCGCGCACGTACGGTTGGAGCCGGCTGCCGTCGAGCAACACCTTCAAGCCGGAAGAGATGATGTAATGTTCGACCGTAACTCCGTGCGCATGATGCTCCGCGCTCAAGAGACCGTTGCGGAATTGCTCGAACATTTCGGGCAAGCCTTTGTAAAAATTCAATTTCGCGCCGAGTTTTTTTAATTCCGAATTCTTCGGCCGATCCATCCCGAGCGTGTCGAGCAAGACTTTCATGTAAGCCAGCTCGTTATCGTAGCCGTGATCGCGGACGAGTTCTCTGCAGCGCGCCCAAAATTTCGCGCCGTCAATTCCAAACGCCGGAAACACGACTTCGTCCTGCATGTAACTCGGACTGAGTGTTTGATCGTAATCGTAAACGATTGCGATGGTGTTTTGGGGCGCCGACACGGGAAACAGTTAACGATTTAGCGGTTCAATGATTTAACGATTGTTCTTCAGACGCGAGAAAAAATCTTCGAAGAGCGAATCGTAAATCTTGCCGCGCTCAGGATGATATTGAACCCCAAGCACGAACGGCTGATTCCGCAGGCGGACTTGTTCGATAATGTCATCGGATGGGCACCAAGCTTCGACAACAAGCCCCTCGCCTAACAAATCGAGCGCTTGATGATGCGAGCTATTCACATTTTCAAACTGGTGCGTTGCCTTTGCGTCGGAACGCAGCGGCTGGATGTCGTTGTCCTTTTGTTCGGGAAGTTTGTGACCGGGAATGTCGAGCTTCAGAGTGCCGCCGAGCGCGACGTTGAGCAGTTGAAGACCTTTGCAGATAGCGAGAATCGGCAAACCGCGCGAAAGTGCCGGACCAACAGTCGCAAATTCCCAGCGATCGCGCACAGCATCGACATCCTTCTCGAGGACTGAAGGATCAGGGATTGGTTGCCGCAAAAATTCCGGCGCGATATCTGAACCGCCCGTCAGAAGCAAACCATCGACATTCGCAATCGCGACCTCACCTTTGCGTGCGTCGCAGATCTCGATCTCGCGATGTTTTGCGAAAAATAGCTGAAACCATTTTTCGTCTTTCTCGCGCAACCAGGTGGCCAGTTTGGGCATGATGTCGATCTTAATGTAGCCACGTGCCTGCGGCACGTTGATTTCGACGACCCACTAGGGCCTGGCTACAGTCCCATCAGCTCGCGCACGTATTTCACGGGCGGACTGCCGTAGGAAATTACCTGGTCGTTGTATTTCCCGAGAACAAAATCTTTGGCCCATTTTTTCTGCGCGGCCGCGCGAAGATCAAGATGTTCGCTGATGCCGACGAAGTAGGTAGAGAGTTGCGCCGAGCTCAGTCGCGCGCGTTTCCATTTTGCAACCGCTTCGCCTTCCTCCTGAAAGGTTTCTTTCATCATCAAATTCATCGCCTGCTGTTCGCTCATGTTCCCGGTATGAATGCTTTGATCGAGAATGGCATTGGCGATTGCGCGCAAGCGCATTTTCAACTGCTGCATTTTTACTTCCGGTCCGCCGTAACCCTGCTCAGCCATCATTTGCTCGCAATAAACTGCCCAGCCCTCGATAAATGTGCCGCTCTGGAAAATTGCGCGCACGAGCGTCGGCGCGTGAAACTCATTTGAGTGGGACAACTGTAAATAATGTCCCGGCATCGCCTCGTGGACGGTGAGATCGCACACCATGAAGTTGTTGTATTCGCGGAAGAACGAATCTTTGCGTGGCTTTTGCCAATCATTAGGCGTGGGCGCAACGGCGAAAAACGTCTTGCCATTTTTCTCGAGTGGCCCAGATGAATCGCAATAGGCAATCGACTGGCCGCGCTTGAACTCCGGCATCACGATGACATCGAGCGGTGTGTTCGGCACCGCCACCAGGTTGCGTGATTTTACGAAATCGGTCGCCTCACCGACAATTTTCTGAGCGTAGCTGACGATCGTGTTGTCTTCCGGGTGCTGCTCGGCGAGCTTTTTCAGGACGGCAGCCGTGACCTGTTTTTTATCGGCCAACGTTTTTTCATCCGCCTTCGGAAAATATTTTTTATGAAGTGGAAGAGCCGTCTCATAAATCGCAGCTTGGGTCTGCTCCAAATCAGCGTTCGCGCGTTGCTTGATCTCCTCCATCGACAAATCGGACGCGAGAGCGAAGTGCAGCTTCTTCCGAAATTTCTCGGCGCCGAGACGGAAATCGCCGTCCGCGCGTTTAAGCAGATCGCCTTGCAACCATTTTTTGTAATCTTCGAGCGCTTTGGCGGTCTTTTCCTGGATTGGGGCGAGATCTTTTTTCAGTTGCGGCGCCTGGTTGAGCAACGGGTCGAGACCGTTGCGCACCAGATTGATTGCGCCCTGGATCTGTTCGATCGCCGTTTCCGTGTGAACTCGGGGAGGATGCTGGAGATTCGCTTCCGCTTGCTTGATCACGATTGGAATGCCATCCATCCGCTGGCGTAGATTCGGAATGCGCTTTTCGGCAGAATCGAAATCGCGCGCGACCAGCACATAAAGACTGTTGGCGAGACTTTGATTGTAAACGAGCGGGTTCCATTCCGCTTCCCGCAATTCTTCCAATCGGAAAATTTCGCTGTCGATATTGTCGCGCAGAATGCGCACATCCACCTGATTGGCGCCGGTCAACTGTTTGTAATCGTCGAACTTCTTGAGCGCCTCGCGAACTTGCTTCGCGTTTGCCAACATGCGGCCGCGAGTCTGGGCCGAGTAATCGCTTAGAACGCTGTCGAATCGGTGATCGCCCAGCTCGGTCGCATTTTCCGGATGAGAGGCGAGGAAATTTTCGATGTAATCCTTCGCGATCTTTTCGAATTCGTCATCCTTCGGGTTCGCCCCTGCCTTGAACGACAGCGAAAGACAGAGTCCTACAAGGAAAATAATTTTCTTCATGTTCTGAGTCTAAGCCTCCGGCTGAACTGCAAACCCAAGGGCAGGTTCGGCCTCTCCGGCGACTTCAGTTTGATCCTGCAAATAAGTTCGGCCTTTGTAAAACGGAGTGATGATCGCGAATAGAACCGCCGTTCCGAGCATTACCCAAACGAAGAACATGAAGTAACTAGTTCCTTGCAACTTCACCGAGCCATCAGGATTTTGGATGAAGAAATTGACCGCAGCAGTGAATTGATTGCCGAGCGAGACAGCGAACAAATACGTGCACATGACGAGCGATTTGAGTTTGACCGGCCCTTGCGTGTAGGAGAACTCGAGGTGGGTCGGCGAGACCAGTGTTTCGCCCGCGGTCAGGATCACGAACGCCCAAATTTGCCACATGATCCACGGGCGTGCGCCGGCATCGATTTGCGTTTGAATCATGGCGACGAGAAAAAATGATCCCGCCGTAACAAACAAGCCGGCGCCGATTTTCCGCAGCGGGGTCAAGCGAACTACCTTCTCAACCGCCGGATAAAGCCAGTAAGAAAAGAGTGGCAGCATGATCAGAATAAAAATCGGGTTGACCGTCTGAATTTGCGACGACAACCACTCCACACCGAAAAGATGTCGATCCATCGATTCGGCCTGCACGATCCACGAGGAAAAGTTTTGCTGCCACAGCGCCCAAAAAATCGCGATGAACGGGACCGGAATTAGAATATTGAGCAGAATTTTGCCTGTCTCCTTGTTGAAAATTTCGCGCAGATACGTTAGCAAGCCAACCGGAGGGATGTGGACAAATTTCTTTCGACCCATCCAAAAGATAATGGTGGCGACGGCCATGAAGACGCCGGGTGTTCCGAAAGCGATGTCTGGACTATGCAAACGCGGGCTCTCGAGAAAGCCGACGATCGATGGCGACAGCTTGCCAATGAAACCATCCGGATCAGCCTTATAGGGCTCGAGCAACCAGGGAATCAGGAGCGTCGAAAGGGCCGAGCCGGCGTTGATCGAGAAATAAAACCAGTTAAAGACCCGCGTCAGCAAATGCTTGTTCGATTCGCCGAACTGGTCGCCGACGTTTGTTGAGACACACGGTTTGATTCCGCCCGCACCCATCGCGATCAATATGAGACCAATCGCTAGCAAATAGCGTGGTTCGATCGTGTGCGCGACGGGCGAACCGATCAAAGCCAAGACGGCATGTCCACCGCAGTAGACGATCGACAGCCACAAGACCACCCGAAATTTTCCGAATACCGCATCGGCTAGAACAGCGCCGACGAGTGGGAGCACATACAGTACCGAAACGAATGTGTGATACCACGCTTCGGCATTCGCCGGCTGCATCACGCTCAAGTGCCCCATTTTGTCCAAGAGGTACTTGGTCATGAAGATGGTCAGGATCGAGTTCATCCCGTAATAGCTGAAGCGCTCGGCCGCCTCGTTGCCGACGATGTAAGGAACGCCCGGCGGCATGGTACTGATCTTCGGGGGCGACGTGAGGTACTGGGATTTGGCCATAACGAATCTCCCGCTTAATGCGGCGTGGTTTCAGGGAAAAATTCTGCCGGCGTGGGCGAGACGGTTGCTGAGGGAGATGCCAATGCTTCTTTGCTGGCGCTGGAATCTTCTGCGGACCCGCTTGTCACATCGACATGTTCCTTTTGCACTTCCGGATCTTCTCCGAGGTGATGTTTTTCGCACGAGCAGCAGAAAATCAACGCAGCAGCGGAAACGGCAGCGGCGATTTGGCGGACACCAAAGTGCATAACGCGCCGCAAACTAATCGGCCATGCGCGTCTTAGGCAAGATGAAAGGTTGTAGCTTCTCACAGCGACCGGCGTGGTTCCTCTTCCTCTCAGTCTTAGCCTGAATCTCGCAAGCAAGATTAAAACGAAGAATCAGATCGATCTGTTGATAAACGCCGCGCTTGCAGCATTAGTATGAGCGATTGCCGGTGTCCCGCAGCACAAAGAACAACGCCTGGAACGAAGTCGTCGCCATTATTTTACTCGGCGTCGGAACGTTGCTCTTCCTTGCGCTCATTTCCTATAATCCGAAGGACCTCCCTTCGTGGGTGCCGTGGAGTTATCTTTCGCCACCGAATCGGCCGGCGCAAAATTTTGTCGGCCCGTTCGGCGCAATCTTCGCCGGTTTTTGTTATCTGACGCTTGGCGCGGCCTCGTATTTCCTCGCGGGAGTTCTTCTCTTCTTCGGTGCAGGAAAATTATTCCACGCGAACTTGCGACTCATCGTGCGGCTGCCATGGATCATTCTCTTCATCGCATCGGGCGCATGTTTGTTGCAATTGCAAACGAGCCACCTCCGAGGCTGGCGGTTGGCATTTAACATTCAGGGCCCCGGCGGATGGGTAGGCTACGTTTTCGGCAAAACGTTGCTCCTCACGTCGATGGGCAAGATCGGGTCGATCATTCTCCTCAGCGGAATTTATGTTGCCAGTCTGATCCTGATGACCGGATTCCGGCCGATCCATCTCGTCCAGCGAACTGTGTCCGGCACGCGCGCCGCGTTCGCGAGATGGCGCGATTGGCGTTTGCATCGACAACTGCGCAAAGCCGACATCAAAGGTCGGCTTGAAATCAGCCGGCGCGAATTGGCAAAACAACGGCGCTCGATCGAGAAGCAACTTAAAAAGAAAGGCGCACCTGTGCCGGAACCGTCGTCGGCTTTCATTTCACCAGAAGAGCTGGCCGACCGTCCGGCGCCAAAAGTCGTCGACGCGACCGCGCTTCCAGAGGAGTCGATCGCGGGGCGGAAGAAACCGTCACTCGCCGAATTGCGCGGCTCTTCATCAAGATCGACGTCTGCCGCGTCGGGCCTAACAGGTCGTGCGTGGGACCCGAAGACTTATGCGTTGCCAGGGTTGGACCTGCTCGCCGAGCACGATCCGGAAGGCCGTGGCGGCGCTGACCCGAGTGAATTGCAACGTGTTCAGCAAACGCTGATTGACACACTGGCCCAGTTCGGGATCGCAGTTGCGCCCGGCGACATCACGAAAGGACCAACCATTACGCGCTACGAAGTTTATCCGGCCAAAGGTGTGCGGGTGGACAAGATCGTGAGTCTCGAGCGCGATCTGGCGCGGGCCACGCGCGCGGAGCGGATCAATATTCTCGCGCCGATCCCCGGAAAAGACACAGTCGGCATCGAGCTGGCCAACACGCGCAAAGTCACTGTGACATTACGCGAATTGCTGGAATCGACGGATTGGGAAGAAGCGAAAACGCGCGCGCGCATTCCGCTCGCGCTCGGCAAAGACGTTTACGGTAAAGCCATCATCACCGACCTCGCGCAAATGCCGCATTTGCTCGTCGCGGGCACGACTGGTGCTGGCAAAAGCGTCTGCATCAATGCGCTCATCGCCAGCATGCTTTTCCGCTTCACCCCGGAAGAGCTGCGCTTCATCATGATCGACCCCAAAGTGGTCGAGCTCCAGCATTACAACGCGCTGCCGCATCTCGCTTTCCCGGTGGTGACCGATCCGAAAAAAGTGCTGCTCGCGCTGCGCTGGCTGATCGATGAGATGGAGCGGCGCTACAAGATTTTTGCACGTGTCGGCGTGCGCAACATCATCAGCTTCAACGCGCGGCCGAAGAAAAAGTCGGATGTCGATCTTACGACAAATGCTGCGGACTCGGAAAGCTCCGGCGAAATTAAAGTGCCGCGCGAACATGAGATTCCGATTCCGGAGAAGATTCCCTATGTCGTGGTTGTCATCGATGAGCTGGCGGATTTGATGCAAACCGCGCCCGCGGATGTGGAGAGCGCCATTGCGCGGATCACCCAAATGGCGCGCGCAGCCGGAATCCACCTGATTGTCGCGACGCAAACGCCGCGCGCGGACGTGATCACCGGTGTGATCAAAGCGAACATTCCGAGCCGGATCGCGTTTCAAGTAGCGAGCAAGATCGACAGTCGCGTGATTTTGGATGAAAACGGCGCCGATCGTTTGTTAGGCCAGGGCGACATGCTTTATCTCCCGCCGAGCGCGTCACGATTGATCCGCGCCCAGGGTGTTTTGGTGACTGATGAAGAGATTCGGCGTCTGGTTGAGTTTGTTTCGGCGCAAGGCCGACCGGCATTCGATCCGGCGATGCATGAGAAACTCGAAGCTGCAGCCAGTTCGACCGAAGAAGTGACGGACGAAGACGAAGAGCTAGTTGAGAAATGTTTGGAGATCATTCGTCAGGAAAAACGGGCTTCCACTTCGCTGCTGCAGCGGCGGCTGCGCTTAGGCTACACCCGCGCCGCGCGCATCGTTGATATTCTGGAGCAGCGCGGTATTTTGGGGCCCGGCGAAGGCGCCAAACCCCGCGAGATCCTGGTCGATCTCGATGCCGCCGTTTAGCCGTCGAATCCGTCATGACAATTGAAGGTCTGGGCAAGAAATTTCAAGATGCGCGACTGGCCCGTGGCCTCACGCTCGATGAAGCCGCGCGCCTGACAAAAATCCGTCCGTCACGTCTGGCTGAGATCGAAGCTGACGATTTTTCCCAATTTCCCAGCCTGGCTTACGCCAAAGGCTTCCTGTTGATCTACGGAAAATTTCTCGATGTCGATGTTACGCCGTATCTCGATGTGTTCGAAACGTCGCGGGAAGTAACAGTGGATGGTTATTCGTACCTGCAGGACCAGCCGGCCCCGAAACGACGGCGCGTTCACACGACGCGCGCGCGGGTTGTTCGCCGCCAACGAACGAGTGGAGATCGCCGTTCGCCATTTCCAATCTTCATCGCAGTCGGCGTGATCGTTGTCGGGTTCATTCTCATGCGATTGATCATGAACATTCAGCGAATTGCTCCGCACCAAATGGTCGGTGTTCCGCAACCGGCCACCGCGCAATCGCCAGCGCCGCAGGCTGCACCTACGCAAGCGTCGGTCGCACCTGTCGCTCCGGCTCCATCGCGCCCGCCTTCCCCGCCGCCGGCCGCGGTGGCCGAAGCACAACCGAAGAAAGCTGCGCCGCCAGTTGCAACCGTAGCGCCGTCGATTGCGCTACCGGAAGCGTTTGTGCCTGCATTCGCGAATGCGAACGCGGCAGCAAAGGCGAGTGTTGCGCCGAAAGAACCCCAGGTTCGGCGAGCGGAGCCCGTGCAGCCTGAAGATCTTGCAAAGGCAGGCGCAAGCGAGACGGCTCAGACAACTCAGACGGCACAGAAATCTGCGGAAGCCGAAGGACCAAACCACATCGCGATTAAGCCGCTGAAAAAGACTTACATCAAAGTCGTAGTGGATAATGAATCGCTTCAACCTGCATTCGAACGGTGGATTTCACCTTCGGACGGAACCGTTGAATTCCGCGGACAAAAAATCGCAGTCCGCGTTTTGGATCGCGACGCAATTCAAATCAAGAAAAACGGCAAGCCCGTCTCCGGTGACGACGGCGACGTCACTGTCGAGTAGTGAGTCCAAGGATCGCAAGCACGCGCACGGCAACGCCGGCGCCCGCAAAATGAATAGCGCAGTCAAACAAAAAAGAACGATTACTCACCCTGCCGTGTCCCCTTCACCAGGGGAGAGGATGAAGGTGAGAGGTTTTCCGGCTAAACCAAAAGTCGGCATGATCAGTCTCGGTTGCGCCAAAAATTTGGTGGACGCAGAGATCATGCTCGGAAGCGTTTTGGCGCACGGCATGGAAATCAGCTCGTCGGCTGACGACGCAGACGTGCTCGTAGTCAACACCTGCGCGTTCATCGACTCGGCAAAGGAAGAATCAATCGACGCGATCCTGACTGCGCATCAGGCGCGCGGCTTAAATAGACGTCCCGGCCAGAAGTTGATTGTGAGCGGCTGCATGTCGCAACGCTTCGCGCGCGAGTTGCGCGAAGAAATGCCTGAAGTCGATGCATTCGTCGGCCTCGATGAAGTGAAAGAGCTTGGCGCGATTGTCGAGCGAGTTATCGCGAATGAAGATGTCGATCTTGCGTTCGCGGACACGCGACCAACTTACATTCCCGATTACGATACGCCGCGATTTCGCCTGACACCGGCGCATTCCGCCTACGTAAAAATCGCCGAGGGTTGCAATCATCCCTGCAGTTTTTGCGTCATTCCCCAAATGCGAGGCAAACATCGCAGCCGGACAATGGAGTCTGTGCTCACGGAAATTCGCGGCCTCGTCGCGGAAGGCGTGCGTGAGATCAATTTGATCAGTCAGGACACGACTTACTACGGAATGGATTTGTGGAGCGAAAAAGCGGGACCGCGCCAACCGGTCGATTCCGCGCGCGGCCCAACGCTGGTTGCTCTCTTGCGCGAGATCCAGGAAATCGACGGTGAATTCTGGCTGCGATTGCTTTATACGCACCCCGCGCATTGGAGCGACGAGTTGATCGAAACGATCGCCGAGTGCAGCAAAGTCGCTCGTTACATCGACGTCCCACTTCAGCACATCCATGAATCGATGTTGCAGCGGATGTGCCGCGAAACTTCGCGAGAGCACATTGAGAATTTGATCGACCGACTGCGCGCCGGAATTCCCGGTTTAGCCCTGCGAACAACGTTCATCGTTGGTTTTCCCGGCGAGACTGACGAAGAGTTCGAGTCATTGCTCGAATTTATCGGTCGGGTCCGATTTGAACGCCTGGGGATTTTCAAATATTCGCGCGAAGATGGCTCGCGCGCCGCGAAGATGCCTGGGCAGGTTCCCGCGAAAATCAAAAATGCGCGTTACCGCGCGGCGATGTCGATCCAACAAAAGATCGCACACGAGATGGCGCGGGAAAAGATCGGGGGCGAAATGAAATTGCTGATCGATCAGCCGCTGTTTGCCAGAACCGAAGCGGACGCACCGGACGTGGATACCCGCGTTATTTTGACGAAACCGGCGCCAGTTGGAGAATTCGTGACCAGGCAAATCACCGGAGCGCGGGGTTACGATCTGCTCGCGTAAATCGACCTCAAAAAGCGCAGATTTTGTTCGACGCGGATGAACTTCGGGAGTGACAAAATCTACGGTATCGGGCAAGCTCTTATTTCAACCTCTGACCCCGCATGGCCGATTCAAACGAACCGAAAAAGGAGACGGTGCGCATCACCGTTTCGCCGCAGCCAAGCTCGCCGCCGCCCGCACCGGCTGAATCACAGGACACGGTGCGAATTCATTTGCCCACCCGACCGCCGACCAACCCTCCGCCCGCGCCTGCGGATTCGCCTTCGCCGACGCGAGGAGCCGCTGCTGCCATGCCCGCACCGAGGACAACACCCGCTCCAAAAAAAGAGACGGCGCGCATCTCGGTTCTGCCAGACCCGCCAGCGAAGCCAGCTGTGCAGATGAAAAAGACACAGCCATTGATCGACTTGCCGATGATCGAGACGCCTTCGACCACAGTCACCCTGACACCGAGGCCGCAATTGGGAATCGATCAAATACCGATGCCGCTCTGCTGGCCGTTGCTCGCGGTTTCAACCGCGATTTTGATTCTCCAGATTTGGAATTATCTTTCCTAAAGCCATGGAAAACTCAGGGACAATCAATCTGGACGAATCAAACTTTGACCGCGAAATCAACACCGACAAACCGGTGTTAGTGGACTTCTGGGCCGAATGGTGCGGGCCGTGCAAGTTGATCGCGCCGCTGCTCGATGAAATCGCCCGCGAGAAAGCTGACGCAGTAAAGGTCGCGAAAGTAAACGTGGACCATAACCAAAGCCTTTCGTTCAAGTACAATATCCGCGCCATTCCTTCGCTGCTATTTTTCAAAAACGGCCAGCTGCGCGATCAAGTCACCGGAATGACGAGTAAGAAAGACTTGCTTAACCGGATCGAAGCTCTCGCATAAGGAATTAAAATTTAGGCCACTTTGGCATATCGCCGGAATAAGACGTGCTGGCATTAAGAGGCGCGCGATGATTTCAGAGCCGTTGCTTCACCGAATGAAGATCCTCGTCGTCGATGACGATCGGATAACTGTCACACTATTAGAACAACTTCTGCAAAGACACGGTTACAGCCGCGTGATGGGAGTTACTGATTCGCGCGAAGTGCTCGAAATCTGCGCTACCTTTGATCCCGACCTGATTTTGCTCGATCTGATCATGCCGGAGATGGACGGATTTGCTTTACTAGAAGCGCTCCGTTCAGATGCGTCTGAAAGTTTCCTGCCAATCGTAGTATTGACCGCTGACGTAAGCGAGGAGGCCAAATCTCGCGCGCTGGAGGCTGGAGCGACGGACTTTTTAGTGAAGCCAGTTAGCCAAACGGAAGCGCTCTTGCGCATTCGAAACCTTCTCGAAGTTCGCCGCCTTCACGTGCTGCTTGAGAATCAGCGCTCTGCGTTAGAAGAAGCTGTGCGCGAGCGGACCGCGGAGCTGCGGCAGACAATTGCCGAGCTTCAGGCACTTAATCAACGACTGCCGCATTCGTCAGGTTTTAGCAACGTCTAACTTAGCCCGCTGTAAACTCGCTGAATATTTGAGTCATTTCGGCATGTCCATGCTCAAGGGTTCAGCGTCGCCGTCGTGCGCCAGCCAAAGCCGCTCATCATTCTGCGGCTCGGCGAAGCTCTGCGCCCGGCGGGGGTCGAACCCACAACCTTTGGCTCCGGAGGCCAACGCTCTATCCAGTTGAGCTACGGGCGCGAAAGAAGCCCGAAATTAGCCACAGATTCCGCAGATTTTCACAGATAATTTCTGCCAAATCCTCCTGCTCATGCTCGTAATCGTGCTCATGCTCGAATTGGCGATATGATCACGAGGAACAGCACGAGCGCAAATCGACCCCTTTCCCATTTGCATTTCTAGCCCGGCCGATTGAAAGTGTCCGCCCACCAGCCGGGCGGCGGCGTAATTATGAACCGTATTCTGGATCTCATCGAAAAAGAGCAACTGAAGAGCGACGCCAACAGTTTCAAAGTTGGCGACAGCGTTCGTGTGCACACTCGAGTGGTTGAGGGAGACAAGGAGCGGATCCAAATTTTCGCCGGCATCGTGATCGGACGCAAAGGCCGTGGCTTAAATGAAACCTTCACCGTGCGACGCATTTCCTACGGCGAAGGCGTCGAGCGCGTTTTCCCGCTCAATTCGCCGCGCATCGCAAAGATTGAGATCGAAACGGAAGGCAGCGCGCGACGAGCCAAACTGAATTATCTCCGTCGGCGCAAAGGCCAGGAAGCGACGACCGTTCGCGAGTAAACCCGAACTTTTCATCCACAGATTTCGCAGATTCTCCGACGGCGAATTTCTGCTCCCAAAAAAAACCTGTGAAAATCTGCGCAATCTGCGGATAACTTCTGCCGATGTATCGGCGTTGCGGATTTCGTTACGAAAAAAAACTGCGCGCCACCGGCGTCATTCGAATTGCCGGCATTGACGAGGCCGGCCGCGGCGCGCTCGCCGGACCGGTTGTGGCGGCGGCCGTGGTTTTACCGGAAAAATTTCGCCACCGGAAGCTGAATGATTCCAAACAGCTCGTTCCGGAAGTGCGCGAGACAATTTACGACGAGCTGGTTTCGAACAGCGAGATCACTTGGGCCGTTGGGATCGTCGATCACATCGAGATCGATCGCATCAATATTTTGCGAGCGACTCATCAAGCGATGCGCATCGCTCTCGGCGCGCTCACGGTCCCGCCCGAGCACGTGCTAATCGACGGTCTTCCAGTTTTTCCTTTTCCTTTTTCCCAGACCGCGATCATCGATGGCGATTGCTACAGTTTCAGTATTGCGGCCGCCAGCGTGATCGCCAAGGTCACGCGCGACCGGATGATGCGTGACTTTTGCGCGCAATTTCCCGAGTATTGCTTCGGCCAACACAAGGGCTACAGCACCGAATTGCACCTCACCCGACTTCATGAATTTGGACCCTGTCCGATCCATCGCCGCTCTTTCGAGCCGGTGGCGCAGCCGCTTCTCGCGCTCGCAGAAATTGCCTGAACATCTCCGTCGCGGCGCGCGCGGGGAGAAATTGGCTCGCCGATTCCTGCGGAGTCACGGCTACAAAATTCTTTACCGCAATTTTCGCGCCTGCGGCGGAGGCGAGATCGACATCGTCTGCCGCGACGACGACACGCTCGTTTTCGTCGAAGTGAAAACGCGCAGTGACGAAGATTTTGGTCGGCCGATCGAGGCAGTAGACCGACAAAAGCAGCTGCGCGTTTCCAAAGGAGGTCTTGCCTGGCTGCGTTTGTTGGACAATCCCGATATCGTTTTTCGTTTCGACGTCGTGGAAGTTTTGTTGCCCGATGACGGCGATCCGCATTTCGAGCTGATTCAAAATGCGTTCGAATTATCTCAGCCCTACATCTACTAGCGACCGCGACCGATAGAACCGCTCGCTCCGCGGGATGCGATCTTCAAACAGAACTACGGAGGAATCACATCATGGCAAAAGTCATTAAAGTCATCGAATTGCTCTCGGAATCGCCAAAAAGTTGGGAGGATGCCGCACAGAGCGCAATCAGAGAAGCGAGCAGGACTCTCCGCAACATTCGTTCCCTCTACGTCAAAGAGATGACCGCCGCGGTCGAGAACGGAAGGATCACCAGTTACCGGCTCAATTCGAAAGTGACTCTGGAACTGGAAGGTACCCGCGGCGTTAAAAAATAACCGTTACATCAGTTCGTACGACAAGATGCTCAGGCAGTAGATCGCTGCTGTTTCCACGCGCAAAATAATTGGACCGAGCGTGATCGGGAGGCAGCCATGCGTTTTCGCAAGCGCAACCTCGGCCGGCGTGAAATCGCCTTCCGGCCCCACTAACATCAAAACATGTTTCGGCCGATCTCGATATTGGTCGACATAATCGCCGAGAATTTTTTTCAGGTGAATAGCGTCAGGTTGGAGCGAGCCGATCAAACGAAGATCGAAACTGCCGGCGTGTGAAAAGAAGTCCTTCAATTTCCGCGGCGCGTGCACCGTCGGCAGCCAATTTTGTCCGCATTGCTTGGCCGCCTCGATCGCGATTTGCTGCCACTTCGCTTTCTTTTGTTCTGCTTCTCTTGCGTCAAGATCGACAATCGTCCGTTCGGAAATCAGAGGCGCGATTTCCGCCGCGCCGATCTCGACCGCCTTTTGCACGATCAGATCCATATTTTTTCCTTTCGGAATCGCCTGCCCAAGCGTGATGTGGCAGCGCAATGGCGGCGTTTCCGTTTCGTGCAATTTCCGAAGATGCAGTTCGTCGTCGGCTCGCCCCGATTCGTCCGCCCGGCGGCATCCAAGATCGACAATCTCCGCTGTGATCTCGCGTCCGCAGCCGTTAAAGAGAACGGCGCGATCTCCGCGCTTCATCCGCAAAACATCACGAGCGTGATGCGCCTCGGCTCCGTGCAGAACAAGCCGATCCGAATTCCACTGGTCGGGCGCGATGTAAAAACGGTGCACAGCGGAATGACGGGAGTTAGCGAAAAAATTCTTTAGCGCGTTCGAAGAAGCTTTTTCCAAGGGGCGTGTTCTCTTCCCCGCACAATTCGGCGAACTCCTGCAGTTTCGCGCGCTGCTCGGCGTTGAGACGCGTCGGCACCTCCACCATTACTCGCACAAGCAAATCGCCGCGCTCGCGACCGTTGACGTGAATTATGCCCTTGCCGCGAAGCTTAAACATCTGACCGCTTTGCGTGCCGGCTGGAACTTTCAAATTCGCTTTGCCTTCCAACGTCGGCACGGGTACTTCGCCGCCGAGCGTCGCGACCGAAAACGGAATCGGCACCTCACAATACAAGTTGTCTTCCTCGCGCTGAAAAATTTTGTGCTCCTGGACGTGGACGACAACATAGAGATCGCCGTGCGGACCGCCGCGAATACCGGCTTCGCCGTTGCGCGACGAACGAAGTCGCGACCCATCGGCGATTCCGGCTGGAACCTTCAACTTTATCCGGCTCGGTTTTTCCAGGCGCCCTTCGCCGCCGCATCCGCGACACGGTTTTTCGACAATGTGACCAACGCCGCCACAGCGCGGACAAGTTTGCGAAACCTGGAAAAATCCGCGAGAGCTGATTACCTGACCACGACCGCCGCAAACGGGACAGGTGATGCTGCGTGATCCCGGCTCGGCTCCGGTGCCTCCGCATTTGTCGCAGATATCTTGTTTTCGAACTTCAATTTCCTTTTCTGCGCCGAAAGCCGCTTCTTCCAGGGTGATTTGCATGTCGTAGCGCAAATCCGCGCCACGTTGTCGATCTTCGGCGTGTCCGGCAATGCCACCGAAAAACGTTTCGAAAATTCCTCCGCCAATTCCAGCGCCGCCGCCGAAAACTTCACGGAAAATGTCGAACGGATCGTGAAACCCGCCGCGAAAACGTCCGCCCTGCTCAAACGCGGCGTGACCGAAACGGTCGTAGGCGGCGCGCTTGTCCGCATCCATCAGGACGTCGTAGGCCTCACCGAGCTCTTTGAATTTTTCTTCGGCGTGGGGGTCATCCGGATTTTTATCAGGATGAAACTTTACCGCGAGCTTGCGATAAGCGCGTTTGATCTCCTCTTCGGACGTACTACGGCCGACGCCCAGAACTTCGTAGTAATCGCGCTTCTTCGTTGCCATTTTAAGAAAGTGCCGAGTGACAAGTGACAAGAGTCAGCAGCCGGCGCGCCGAAATTTACTCGTCACCCATGACTCGTCATTTCCTTGGTCCGCTCGAGACGACAACAGCGGACGGCCGCAGCAACCGATCCTTAAGCCGGTAGCCGCGGCGGGTTTGACGAATCACAATTCCCTCGGGAACCTCGTCGCTCGGCTCGTGCGCGATCGCTTCGTGCAGATTGGGATCGAACTTCCGGCCAACGGCATCGATCGGCTGCAATCCGTTTTCAGCCAGAAAATCTTGGAACTGCTTAAGCACGAGGCTCATCCCGGAATAAATCGGCGACTTTTCGTCTTCGCCACGTGCCGCTTCCAACCCCAGCTCGAAGTGATCTACGATTGAAACCAGTTTTTCCAAGAGGCTGGTGTTTGCATATTTAATCGCCTCTTCCTTTTCGCGAGCGGACCGTTTCTTATAATTTTCAAAGTCGGCCCGACTGCGCATGGCCAAATCCCGAAACCGATCCAGGTCCGCTTGCAAACCGGCGACCGGATCATCGCTGTCGGCTTGGTCCGCGGCCGGGGCGCCGTCCGACGCGGAAGACGTCGATCTTTGTTCCGTGTCCTGGCGCTTTTTCAGCTCGTCGGATTCGGTCACGGGAATTTTTTTCATGTTTTTCGAATCGCAATCATGGTGATGTCGTCGTTTTGTGGGGTCGACCCGACGAAGTTTCGCAAATCATCGATCAACCGCGTAACCATCGCCTGCGCGCCCTCTTTTGCGCTCGATTGAACCGAAGCAATCGTTCGCTCCAATCCAAATTCGTTCCCTTCGTTATCGAGGGCCTCAGTAATTCCATCCGTGTAAAGGAGGATACAATCGTCGCGCTCAAGCCCCACAACGACGTCCGTTGTTAACCTGTCGAACACATCTCCGCTGTCAATGCCGACGACCATGCCCGGCGTCTTCAACGGTGCAATAGTCTGCGATTTTTGTTTATAAAGGAGCGGTGCGTCGTGTCCGGCGCGCGCTAGAGTAACGCCGTCCCGCGCATGATCGAGAACCAGGTAGGCCATGCTGATGAACATGTCCTCCTTGATGTCGGGATAAAGTTGTCGATTTACTTTTTGGAGGACATCGGCCGGCGAGGGATTTCCTATCGCCTGACTGCGCAGAACGCTGCGACAAATCGCCATGATGAGAGAAGCCGGCACGCCTTTGCCGGAAACATCCGCGATAGCGACGCCGAGCCGTTCGTCGTCGACCTTGATATAATCAAAATAATCGCCGCTGACCTGGCGCGCGGGCACGTTGATTCCGCTGATCTCAAATCCGTTCACGTTGGGCGCTTCAGCTGGAAGCAGAATGCGCTGAATGTCGCGCGCGATTTCCAGGTCGTGGTCGAGCCGCTTCTTTTCGTTCGCCTCGGAATAAATGATGGCGTTGTAGAGCGCGAACGCCGATTGCTCAGTGATCGATTTGAAAACGACGAAATCGTTTTGCGAGAACGGCGCGCCCATTCGGCTGTTCGCCAGTGCGAGCACACCCATGTTTTGCTTCGCGTAGAGAAGCGGCGCCACCATCACCGAAGTCGCGCCTAACGAACTATCCCGCAGTTTCGCCAACTCTGGCGCTTCCGAAAATTCATTCGTATAAAGCGGCATGGCCGCCTGCCACACGCGTCCGAGCAATCCTTCACCGCTTCCGATATTGTGAAGTCTAAGAAAACTTTCCAACGCGAGCGGTGAGGCCGCGGCTTGTTGCAAAATATGCGGTGGAACGTCCACCAGCGGCGGACAACCTTTGGAGACGAAGGATGGCGCAAGTTTTTTTCCGCTTCGGTCGGTCAGATAAAGTGCGCCGCCCTGGGCATCGAGGACGCGCGTCGCTCCTTCAACAATCAAGCGATGCAGATCCGCTGGTCTAATTGTCTCGCTAAAAGCCTCGCCCAGTCCGTGAAGGAAATCGAAGACGAGCGTCTCTTCTACTTGAATTTCTTCCTGCGAACGCTCGAGTCGCCGAATGCTTCGCCGCTGTCGCATCAGCGTATAGACCCACGCGGCCAGGCATGCGATCAGCAGCCAGAAAAGAATGGTTGGCCGCATGAGATCGTGGCCAGCTTACTTCCCCGCCGTCGTTTGATGGAGGTCCTGTTTTAAGTAATCGAGAACGTCCTTAAACCGGGAAAGATTCTGTGGGGCCGCCTCACACAGTGCCTCATGCGCTTCCAGCATTGTTTCAGTGTGCTCCTTCTTTTCAGGTTCGGTGCCGTCGCGTGCGCTCTCCTTCATCTGTTCACATTCTGGAGCGACCGCACCATTAGGACGAATCTCGAAAATTTGGTCCAATCCAAGCCCGGAAAGAAGTTCGCGGCTGCGATCGCCACAATGCACGACATGGAGATGGCCTTGCCCGAGTTCCTTCAACCGCAGCGCCACCGCCGCCATTGTTCCCATGAAGGTAGAATCCATCATCGCGCAATGTTCCAGATCAAAAACAAACTCGCGATAGCCGCGATTGACCATTTCTTGCGCGAATTCTTTCAGGCTCCCGCTGTTCAGGAAGTTGCCCTTGCCTTCCACTCGCACCCAAACGGCCGGACCGTTCACGCCCACTAGAATCGATGACTGCACAACTGAGTACCTAAAGAATACAAGATCGACATCGACACTGTCAAATTACCGACACCTCTCAACAAGGCTTTGCGCCGCTACTCCCACATGTAGGAGTGCGTTTCGGCCACAATCCTCCCCTTTTCGATCAACAAACAACGCCACGCCGTCACCCGGCCATCGTCAAAGTAATCGTCCCCCACCACTTTGAACTCCGTTTTGTAGCTGCCGCGCGCGTCCGAATAGGAAATTTCCTGGGCCTGGATATGCGCATGTAATTTCTCCTGCCGATACTCCAGCCGAATTGTCAAATCCGCCGCACGGCGGGAGCGCCAGAAAAAATCGAAGTAATTCCCAAACCTTTCGCGTTGGTCAAGCCTCGTCACCGCGCCAAAAAGCCGGTACTGTCTTTCGAAGCGAATTGACGCGTCCTGGACCGTAGTCGATTTGCTCGACGGCGCGGTGCTCGAAAGTTTTCCTCCCTTCGCTGCGCCCTTAACAGTCTGGTCGTTGGAGGTCTTCTCCTGGCCGGGCGCGGTCTCGGTCAAAAGATAGAGTTTCGTTTTTCGAAATTGAAAATCGTCGCTCAGCGCCATCGGAAGCGGAACGACACGATCAAGCAAGCGCGGTTGTTCCTGTGTTCGCGAGAGACCGTTCGCCAGCGGAATCAAAAGCAATAATGCAATTCGGAACTTCACGCCTTCTATGAAACCGGTTCTAGTTTCATCTGTCAATTCGGGTCGCCGGGCGCACGACTTGGAACACGCTCATCGAAGAGTTACCGTTTTCAATGATCGAAGTTCGTTACGAGTGCGGAATTTACCTCCCGGCGCAGGACTTGTGGCTCGATCCCCGGGAAGCCAAGCGCTTCGCTTTCATCTCGCACGCGCATGGCGATCACATCGCGCCGCACGAAGAGATCATTCTTTCGGAGCGTACCGCGCGTTTGCTGCAAGCGCGAATGCCCGGCACTCGCATCGAACACGTCCTGCCTTTCGGCGAGCAGCGACGCGTTCACGATGCCGATGTAACGCTCCTGCCCGCCGGTCACATCTTTGGTTCGGCGCAATTGTTTCTCTCGAGCGGAAACGAAACGCTTCTTTACACCGGGGATTTCAAATTGCGTCACGGAAAGTCAGCTGAAGCAGCGGAATGGCGCGAGGCCGACACGTTAATCATGGAAACGACATTCGGTTTGCCGCGTTATCAATTTCCGAGGACCGAACAAGTGATCGAGCAGATTGTCGCATTCTGTCGCGAAACAATCGAAGACGGCGCAGTGCCGGTACTCCTGGGCTATTCGTTAGGCAAAGCGCAGGAAATCTTGTGTTCACTCGATGGCGCGGGACTTACGCCGATGCTGCATGGTTCGGTTTATCAAATGACGCGGATCTACGAGCAATTCGGGCAATCGTTCTGCAAATACGTCCGCTACAACAAAAATGAGGTCGCCGGAAAAGTTCTCATCTGTCCGCCAAGCGCGAGCCACTCAGCAGTGATCGGGAAAATCCCGCGCAAACGCGTCGCGATGATCAGCGGCTGGGCAGTCGATCCGAATGCCATTTACCGCTATCAGGTCGACGCCGCGTTTCCGCTTTCCGATCACGCCGATTACAACGATCTCGTCCGTTATGTCGATCTTGTACAACCCAAACGCGTCTTCACGCTCCACGGTTTCGCCGGACAGTTCGCTTGCGATCTGCGCGAGCGCGGAGTGGAAGCCTGGGCGTTAAGCGAAGAAAACCAGATGGAATTCCCGAGTCTGGGTAGCGCACGCGTCCCGGGCGCTGGCGAAGGCGCCTCGCCTTCGCAAACTTTTCGAAAAGATTGCTTCGGCGAGACGCCGAAACCAGGCACGCGAGACGCGTACGCTACCCAATCCGAATTTCTGGACTTCGCGAATGTCGGCGAATCAATTGCAGTAACACCGGCGAAACTCGAGAAAGTGCGCTTGCTCGCGGAGTATCTACACACCCTGAACAACGAGCAGTTGCCTATCGTGACGACTTATCTGACAGCTCGCGCATTTGCCCAGAGCGATCTGCGGACGTTACAAATTGGTTGGGTAGTGATTTATCGCGCGTTGCTCGCGGCGACAAAAATCAGCGATCCAGAATTTCATCGCATCGCGGCCAGTCACGGCGATCTGGGCAAAACTGCGTTCGAGGTTCTGGAAGGACGAACGAAGCCGCAGCCATTCTCCATTTTGGAATCCCGCGAGTTTTTCGAAAAACTCCATCGCGCGCGGGGACCGATTGCGAAAGCGGAGCTGCTGCAGGTGCGCTTCGCGAATTTGTCCGCGCGCGAAGATCAATACGTCGTGAAAATTCTGACCGGCGACCTTCGAATTGGTTTGCGGGAAGGATTGGTGGAAGAAGCGATTGCCCGCACGTTCGAGGTTCCGCTCGAACAAGTCAAAGAAGCGAACATGTTGCTCGGCGACATCGGGGCCACGGCGTCGCTTGCGTCACAAAGACAATTAGACCGCGCGGAGTTGTCGATCTTTCGGCCGATCAAATGCATGCTCGCCACGCCCGAGCCGACTGCGGAAGCGATTTGGGACCGATTTAACGCCGCTAAGGAGGCCGCGGCTACGGTTTTTGTCGAAGATAAGTTCGACGGCATTCGGGCGCAGCTCCATCGCAATGCAAAACGCGCCGAGATTTATTCGCGCGATCTCCGGTTGATCACCGACCAATTTCCTGAGCTAGCCGAACAGGCGCGCACGTTCGATGTCGATCTTATCCTCGATGGCGAGATTGTTGCCTTCGGACAGGGACGCAAGCTGACCTTCTTCGATTTGCAAAAACGTCTTGGAAGGAAAACAGACGGCGGAGATTTGTTCGCCACTGCATCCGCCGATGTGCCGGTCGCGTTCATTGCCTTCGATTTGCTCTGGCTCAACGGCCGCTCGTTGCTGAAGACCGCGCTGCAGAATCGGCGCGAACTGCTGCGTGATTTGAAATTGCCGGCGCAATTTCAAATCGCGGAAGTTTTCCCGGCGCACTCAGCCGCAGAGATCGACGAACGTTTTCGGCAAGCGCGGCGCCGCTTGAACGAAGGATTGATGATCAAGGATCCGAAAAGTTTCTACACCCCAGGCGCACGCGGGATGTTTTGGTTCAAATTAAAGAAAGAACTGGCCACGCTCGACGTCGTTGTCGTCGGCGCCGAGTTCGGTCACGGCAAGCGCAATAAAGTGTTGAGCGATTATACGTTCGCGGTGCGAGATGAAACTAGCGGTGAGCTTTTACCAATCGGCAAAGCTTACAGCGGCCTGACCGATGTCGAGATTGCGCAACTAACCGAGTATTTCAAACAAAACACGATCGTCGATCACGGCCGATATCGTGAAGTAAAGCCGGAGATCGTCCTCGAGGTCGCGTTCAACGCGATTCAGCCGAGCACACGCCACGCGAGCGGACTCGCGCTGCGCTTTCCGCGAATCAAAGCGATTCGGCGGGACAAAAATGTGGATGCCATTGATACATTGACCTATGCGCGCGAACTCGCCGCGCAACAAGCGCGAGCGGACGCCGATCTAGAAAATGAGAACGCTTAAGCTTGATGGTAATTCCGAGCAGAGCGAGGAATCGCCCACTCGACGCGCTAACACGCAATATAACCGGTGTGATTAATCAACCCTGTGAAAGATCTTCACTTCGTTCAGGATGACAGACTACTGAGGGGTGGCCGAGGGCGGAACGCTTTCGAAGCCTTGTCTACGCTCCCGCTTTAACTCTTTCTTTTCTTCACGCTTTTCCTGTTTGGTCAGTTTTCCGCCCGGAGAAGATAAAGGAGTTGAAGCAGCATTCGGTGACGAGGTCGATGTTACAGTCGGCGAGGCCGATACCGAATCGATTGGTTCGATTTTGCGCGGCTGAAACTTTTGCGCCTGAGATTTGAATTTTCCTTGCGGCGATCCTTCCTGCATTGCGGCGCCGGTTGAAGTCGGCGACGCCAACGGCGCTGGAATTTGAGTTGAAGAAATAGTGTCCGTCGGAGTCGGCGAACTCGATGCAGCCGGTTTCGGTGTTGCACTAGGTGTCATCTGCCGAACGGGTGTCGCGCTTGGAACAAGTAATCGTCCTCGGCGTTGCGACGCAGTCGACAAAGGTGCTGCCGACGATACCGGCGTTGAGGTTGTGGCCGGTGTCGGCGATTGTTCGAACGACGTTGCTCTTCGTGGAGTGGTCTTCGGCTCCGGCGTCGAGGTTGCGGAAGCAGACGGCGCTTGCGTCGCCAACATGGTCGCAGACGGGACCGGCGTCGATGATACCGATGTCGATGTCGCCGGGCTTTCAACCGTTTGAGGACTTGTGCTCGTCATCGCAGCTTTCACAAATTTTTTCGGCGGCGCGTTCGACGGTGGAGTCGCTTCCGATTTAATTTTCTCGCGCGCTTTTTTGGCAGCTTCGTGATCGGCGATTGCCGCCCAACCGAGATCAACCGCGGCTTGGGCAATTGTTTGCTTCACTGTCGGTGGCCGTTCGCTTGCTACGGGGGCGGCAATCACCGGCGCAGCCACGATGACGGTTTCGCCTTGAACGACCGGTCGCGGTGGCTCGACCGCGACATCGACATTCACGTTTCGCTCTAAACGGAAGCGCTGCAACGGTTCGCGGCTTTGCGTGCGCAACTCTTCATAGTTCGGACCTTCGTTCACGACTGTCGTGTTGTTGTAAGTAATGTTGGTGACATTGGTGGTTTGGTTAACGATGGTCACGTTGCGCTCCGGCGGAACGAGCGCGGACTCGATCCGTTGCGCGCCGAATTCTCGGGTCGGAACGAAGCAATATTGGTCCGGACCGATGTCGTAGTAACTATCGGACCAATTGTGGATGCCGGTGTGTTGATCGAATCGGGCCTCTGGCGGCAGCGGCGCCCAGCCGACATAATCGTTGCTCTTGCGCCAGGATACCCAAGCTGGGGCCCATTGATTGCCGGGAACCCAAACCCAACCAATGCCGCGCAAACGCGTCCAGCGTCCATAGTGATAGGTTGCCCAACCGAATGGCTCTTCGGAAATCCAGGTCCAGCCCGCGTCGGTGTAAACCCAGCGACCGTTGGTGTACGGACGCCAGCTCCGTGAACTTTCCGTTTCGCGCGGTTGCCAGACGTAGCCGTAATCACTTGTCTCTATCCATCCGCCGTAGGGCTCCAATTTGGTATAGAAAGTTGAATAACCCGAAGTCGGTCTCGCTCCAGAAACGGCGCGTGGCTGTGTAACCGATTCGGATTCAGACCGTCCACGACGAACCGGGGCGGATCCGGCCGCCTTTTCCTTATCCGCTAACGCTTTTTCACGCGCCTCGAGATCGGCCTGCCGCTGGGTCAGCTGTTGCTGCTGCTCGGCCTGTTGTTCCGCCGCCAGACGCTCCTGGACCTGTCGCTCAACTTCCGCGTTCTTTTCTGCTTCAGTTTGCTGCTTCTGGCAGGAAATAAGACCGGCGAGGACGACGACGGCTGGGAATACAAAAAGCTTTTTCATGGGATGATTAGACCTCTTTTCTTTCTCATTATTCAACGGGCAGGCGCTGGCGATGGCGTCGCGGTCTGAGAGGCAGGCGTAAACGTCACGCTTTCTATCTTGGCGCGTCGGAATTTTTGAATGTTTGCGTAAAGCGCAACCAGTGCGAAGCCAATCACAATCCCGACCATGAGGCGGCCGACATTCTTCGAGAGACGAGGTTCCGAGTTCATCCTGAAACCATTCGATGCCGATCTTGCCTACGCAAATGCTCCTCAGGCAAGTGCAGCGCCGCAATTGCGTCCATGACCCGCTGGCTCAGCCGCGCGTAGCGATCTTTTCCGCCTGTCTCAAAATCTGCGCCCGAGAAATAAATCGGCTCGCCGATGACGATGGTGATTTTGCGCCCCAAATGAATCTTCCCGTGAATCGGCCAGGCATCGAAGGCTCCGAAAATTCGCATCGGAACGACCGGGGAGCGCGTTTTCGCAATAAGCAAGCCCAGGCCGGGCAAGGCTGGATGCAAATTCCCATCCGGCGTACGCGATCCTTCCGGAAAAACGAGCGCACAATCTCCCGCGCTCAGAATTCGAATCAATGCTTTGAGCGCGCTGCGATCGCCCCCTTCCAAATTCACCGGAATGACGTTGAGCTTGGGCAAGAGCCATCCTAACACCGGCACATTCATTAATGATTTTTTCGCCAGAAAGAAAATCGGCCGGTCACAGGCGTTGCCGGCCAGTGGCGGATCGAAAAAGCTTTGGTGATTCATCGCCAGGATCACCGGTCCGGTCTGAATGACGCGCTCGCGGTGAATGATTCGAAAGCCAAAAAACAATCGGGCGAGTAACCGACTGAGATGGTAACCAAGCCAGTAGTAAAAATTCACGATCTCAGATCGGAAGCGAACCGTTTGCGTCTTAAGCGCGCGACAATTTCATCAACCACGCCGTCGATTGTGAGATTGGAAGTATCAATCATTTCCGCGTCTTTCGCGACGATAAGCGGGGAAGTCGCGCGCGATGAATCAGCTCGATCGCGTCGAGCGATTTCGTCGCGGTGGCCTTGCGCCGCGCGCCGCTGGGCGCGCACTTCCGGCGAAGCATCGATATAAAACTTATAGGGCGTATCCGAAAACACCACCGAACCGATGTCGCGCCCCTCAACTACCAGGTCGTGCTTGTTCGCGTAATCGCGCATTCTCTGCAAGAGAACGTTGCGAACTTCCGGCACCATGCTCACGCGGGAAACTTCGCTGTTCACGCGATCTTCGTGCAAATGTTCCGTTAAATCGACGTTGTCGACCAAAAGGTGGAGTTCTCGGTCCTTCAACACTCCGCCTAACGACAAATCACCCACCAGTTCCGCGATCCGATGTTTGTCTGCCGGATCGATGCGAGCGTTAAGCACCGACCACGTAATAGCGCGATACATGGCGCCGGAATTAACGTACACGAAGTCGAGACGGCGCGCCAGCAGACGCGCCACGCTGCTCTTTCCCGAAGCAGCCGGCCCGTCGATAGCGATTACACGATGTCGATCTTGTCCTTGCATTTCTGACTCGCGCGAGATGAGCGCAGTTTTTCGTGGGACTCGCGCGGAAGCAAGCGCGTGTTTATTCTTGCACCGGCGCGGCTGGGGCAAGCGAACCGATGACCGGCGTGCTGGTGCGGGCTCGTCTAGGACTCATGAACTCCTCCAGGGCTTTTTCGAATCCGGGATACGATTCCATAACACACTCGGCGTCTTGAATAATTGTTTCGCCGTCGGCAAAAAGTCCAGCCACCGCAAAGGCCATCGCAATTCGATGATCGCCAAAACTAGACAATCGAGCGCCGCGCAACGGCGCCGGCCCGTGGATCTCGAGACCGTCATTCAGCTCAATGACCTGCACCCCCATGCCACGCAAATTGTGCCCGATCGCGGCGATGCGATCGGTTTCTTTGACGCGCAGCTCGTGGGCGTGGCGGATAATTGTCGTGCCGTTGGCCAACGCACCCGCAACCGCTAACACCGGCAATTCGTCGATCAATTGTGGAATTTCTTTGCCATGAATCACCGTGCCCTTGAGCGGAACACCGGTCACTTCGACGACGCCGCGCGGTTCCAATTGACCGACATCTTCGACCGCTTCGCGCACTTGCGCGCCCATTCGGACCAACACGCCGAGCAACGCCGTTCGGGTGTCGTTCAATCCGATGTTGCGCACGAGGAGATGGCCGCCCGATTGCGCAGCCGCCGCGACCAACCAAAAGGCCGCCGAAGAAATGTCGCCCGGAATGGTGAAATCGCGCGACTCCGGCACCTGATCGCCAAAAACGCTGATGGTGTCTTCGCCTTTAGCCGTGCGGATCAGAAAATAATTGAACATCAGCTCGGTGTGATTGCGGCTGGCCAGCGGTTCGTCCACGGTCGTTTTGCCTTTTGCGAAAAGGGCGGCCAGAAGAATGGCGCTCTTGACCTGAGCGCTGGCAATTGGCGAACGATAGTGAATTCCACGCAAAGATCCGCCGCGGATGCGCAGCGGCGGAGTCTGCTCCGGACCTTCGGCGACAATGTCCGCGCCCATTTTTCGCAACGGTTCGATGATGCGGTCCATCGGGCGACGGGTGAGCGATGGATTTCCGATTAATCGCGTTTCAAAAGTTTGGCCAGCGAGCAAACCCGCAAGCAAGCGCATGGTTGTGCCCGAGCCACCGCAATCGAGCTCATGTTTTGGTGGTGTCAGGACGCGCTTCTTACCATGCACCGTCAATACATCGGGTTCTGGTTGTTCAATCTGGATTCCGAGCGCCCGCAACGCATTGACCGTATGCATGCAGTCGTCGCTCGGCAGAAATCCGCGCAAGGTGCAGACGCCGTTGGAGAGCGCGGCGATAATGGCGGCACGATGCGAAATACTTTTGTCGCCCGGGACAGTGATTTCCGCCTCGATCCGAGGCGCTCGTTTTACGCGCAGCTCCATAAAGAAATCAAAGAAAAGCGATGCCGCATCCAGTATCTGGCATTCAGCATCGGTCGCAACTGCCGTTACGGAACAAGAAAGATTTTATTCGTGAAAGGGTCCTTAACTTCCGTGCCCGGCGGGAAACCGCGCACATCGACGAGTCCTTGATCGGCAGCATATGGGCTTTTCACAAAACCAGGCTTGCCGGGAACAGGCGTGCCGTAGGGATAATCGCCCTTGGCTGGTTTTGTCGGCGCGGCCGGCGGCGACGACGCTGCCGGCGCTTGCGCGCTTGTTTCGGCGTTTTCCGGCGGGGCGTTTGGATTAAACGGCTGCTGTGTCGGCTGATTTTCTGCACCGGTTTCGGCGGGGTACCGCGCGGGTGTACGCCGCGCCCCTACAGGCATCGGTTGTTCCTCGCTGCAAGCCGAAAGAAAGAACGCGGTAAGCAGCGCCAGTGAGAGCCACAATTTCATAATTTTCTTGGACGAAGTCTACACAGGTTCTATTTCAATGCCAATGCCCTCAGAAGCGCAATTCATTTTGCAAAAGCCAATCGGGCGGCGATTTCCGAACCTGTTGCAGTAATGGAGGCCGGTCCACAAATCCTGATTGTCGACGACGACGCGGCCAGTCGAAAGCTGCTCGCGCGAATGCTGTCGGCCGCTGGTTATTTCTGTCGCGAAACGGATAGCGCGACCGACGCGTTGAATCGAGTGCACGAAGATCCACCCGCCCTAATCTTGCTCGATTTCAAAATGCCAGGGATCGATGGCGCTGAGGCATTGAGACGGTTGCGTGCCGATCCGAACCCGGCAACCGCACAAATCCCGGTGATCATGTTGACCGGACACGGCGAAAGCGAGGTGATATGTCTCAATGCCGGAGCGGACGACTTCGTGATCAAACCGATCAACGCCGAAGTGTTGCGCGCGCGGATTGAGACACAACTGCGCCTGCATTCGCTGCGTATGCAATTGCAGCTGCAAAACCAGGAGTTGGAAGCGTGGCGTCGAAATCTCGAGCGTGACCTAGCAGCGGCGCGGTTGACACAGCAGGCATTGATTCCACAAAAGCCTCCGACGCTTCCCGGATGGGAAATCGCGGCCTGTTATCGTCCGGTAATCGAAGTCGGCGGCGATATTTACGGTTGGCTGCCTATTAGAAACGATCGTTGGTTGTTCTGGATTGCGGATGCAACTGGTCATGGCGCATCGGCCGCTTTACTGACCACCCTGGCAAAGCTTTTATTTCATCATGGCAACGCGGAACAGGAAGGGCCGGCCGCGATCATGGAAGCAGTGAACAATGATCTGCGCGGAATCTTTGGTGGCCGCTCTTTCATGAGCGCAATGTGCGTGGCGCTGGACGCAAAAAACGGACAGGCGAGCGTGGTTGGTGCGGGTCATCCGCCCCTGCTCGTCACACGATTCGGTCGCGGCACGGAAGCGATTGCATCATCCGCTCCGCCGTTGGGATTAGTAGAGCAATCACAATTCGCCGAAACTATTCTTGAATTGAATCCGGGCGACGCGTTTACGCTCTACACGGACGGATTGTTTGGTGCAGCGAAGAATAGCCGGCCGCGAACGACGCCAACGCAGCTTGCGGGAATGATCAATCCTTTTGCTGCAAGCGCCGAGGCTTTGCTGGAATTGATGTTGAAAGCAGCAGCGCCGGATGCCGCCGAATCCCCACGAGACGATGTCGCCGCGCTTGTCGTGCGCCGGTCAAATTAGCAAGAAAATTTTTTCTAGCCCGAAAATTAGTGTTGCTCTGCCGCAAACGAAGCATTAATCAGCCTGTATGCCGAAAACTAAAACTCCTTCAAAACGCAAGCCCAATCCCGCCTTCATGAGACCAGTCCAACCTGACGATAAGCTCGCCGCTGTTGTCGGTTCAAAGCCGTTGCCGCGTTCCGAGCTCACCAAGAAGCTCTGGGACTACATCAAGAAAAACGGTCTACAGGACAAGATAAAGAGGACTCAAATCAACGCCGACGATACGCTCCGACCGGTTTTTAACGGCAAGAGCCAGGTCAGCATGTTCGAGATGACGAAGCTCGTCTCCGGGCATATCCGTTAGGCCGCGAATTGCAGCTTATCTAGCCTGCGTAACGACGTGGGGTGGAAAAAGACTGAGCGGGCAAGCCCGCCTCGGGAATGTTTGCGTTGCAGCTGGGCATACTTGCGCCGCGGCCTCCATTGACCGACTTTTCCCCGTGAGAAATCGAATCCCTGCGTTTTTGGTCGCGTTTGGATTACTCTGCAACGTCTCGGTGCGGGCCGAGTCCAGCTGGGCAACCGATTACCAAAAGGCCCAAGAGGAAGCGAAAGCGAACCATAAACTTTTGCTGTTGGATTTTACCGGTTCAGATTGGTGTGGTTTTTGTTTTCAGCTCGACAAAGCAATCCTCTCGCAACCGCAATTCAAGGAGTACGCCAACAAGAATCTCGTTCTGGTGGAGATTGATTTTCCCCGCCGCAAAGCACAAAGCGTTGAGACAAGAAAACAGAACCAAGAATTGGCAGCGCGATACGAGGTCGTAGGTTTCCCGACTCTTGTGGTGCTGAATGGTGAAGGCAAAACGGTCTGGCGCTACGACGGTTTGTACACCGGCGGAATCGCCGCTTTCCTTGCTGAATTGGACAAGGTGCGCAAAGGCTGAGCCGTTTCAGCGCCGATTGTCTCGGCGGCGTTCATTTACCCCGCTCGGGCCGCTTCGAATGCGCGCTCGAGCACGTGCGCCAACTCGTGACGAGTAAACGGTTTAGGTAGCGCGGCGCGAAAACCGTAAGTGAGAAATTCCGCCAGGGCCGCTTCGTCCGAATAACCGCTGCAAATGATCGCCGTCACATTCGGATCAAGATCGCGAAGGCGCTCGATCGTCGCTACACCGCCCATTCCGCCGCGAATCGTGGCGTCCAAAATGACAGCTTGAAACTGTTCGCCGGTCCGCATCGCGTCTTCATACGTTTTTAGCGCTCCCTCGCCGTCCGGCACTGCCGTCACTTGGTAGCCAAGAGTTCCAAGCAGTTCCGAAGTCAGCTCGCGAATAGCCGCTTCATCGTCCATCACCAGTACCCGCTGGTGATTGAAATTGAAAATCTCATTGGCGAGCGCCGGCTGAGACATCTGCGGTTCGGCATCGGTGGCGGGCAAATAAAAGGCGAAAGTCGATCCATCCGGTGAAGTGTTTTCGAGCTGCAGGAAGCCCCCGTGTTTCTTCACAACAGAATAACTGATTGATAGCCCAAGTCCGCTCGCCGATGGCTTCGTTGTAAAGTAAGGATCGAAAATCTTCGTCACTGATCTCGCGTCGATGCCGCCGCCGGCGTCTGCGACTTGCACTTTGACATAGCAACCGCCCCGAATCGGAAGACCGGAATTTGCATCAATCTCGATATTGTTTGCCGAAACTCGGACCGTGCCGCCGTGCGGCATTGCCTCACGCGCATTGATGATCAGCGCATTAATCACTTGCTCGATCTGCCCCGGATCGACAGCTGATCTCCAAAGATCTGGTGGGACGTCCAGCTCCGCGCGCAGATTAGACCCATGAAGCGAAAATTCGGTCGCCTGTATAACCAGATCGAATATAGATGCGACCCGTTTCAGGGGCGCACCGCCTTTGGAGAACGTCAGCAATTGATTCGAAAGCTGCGCGGCGTGTTGCGCGGCCTCGCCTGCGCGACACAGGAACGAGAGCAGATTCGCAGAATCGCCCGGGGCTTCGATTTGGGCCAGACCGATGTTACCGGAAATAACAGTCAGGATGTTATTTAGATCGTGGGCGATTCCTCCCGCGAGTGTCCCGAGCGAGTCCAATTTGCTCGTGGTCAACCGCTCTTGTTCAACGCGCTTGCGATCGGTCACATCTCTCAAGAAAACCGAAACGCCGCCGCCGCTCGGATAGGCAAGTAATTCAAACCAGACTTGGCCGCTCCTGTGACTCGCTTCGAATTCGACCGCCACTTGTTCGGACATGGCGCGCCGATAATTGTCTTCAAAGGCGTTGCGGGTGAACTCTGGAAACTCCATCCAGAAATCCTTGCCGATCAGGTCCTGGCGGCGCCGGTCGAGTAGTTTTTCCGCCTGGCGATTAACGAGCGTGAATTTCCAATCCTGGTCCACGGCGAAGAATCCGTCACTCGTGTTTTCCAGAATGTCGGTCATCTTTCTAACCGTCTCCTGCAATTCTGCCCGCGCCTGATTGCGCTCGATTAGCGCACGGATGCGCCGCTCCGCGACCGAGAGCCGCACATTTAATCGTGCCGGGTCGAGTGGCTTGATCAGGTAATCATTTGCGCCGGCTTCAAGCGCCTGCTCCAAGTCCTGCGTGTCGTTGCGGGCCGTGACCAGAAGAATGAAAAACTCATCGCCATTCGGCGCCGCCCGCAATTCCTGGCACAACTCGACTCCGCTTTTACCGGGTAACATCCAATCCAAAATCAAAAATGGGAACGGTTGCTTTTTCAGCTCAACTTCGGCTTCTTCGGCACTACCGACCGCAACAACTTCGTGGCCACGGCCTTCGATCAACCGCTGCAAAGTCCGGCGACCTTCCGGATGATCTTCAACGAGCAATATTCTCATTTCTGGAATTACGAAAGTCCCCAAAACCCACGCCGACCAGGTCACGCGCGAGCATGCCCGGTTCCTGAAGAATGTCGGAGCAGGATGGCTGCCAAGGAATACTGTTATTACCCGAAAGAATGATAATCAGTTTTTTCCCTAGATGAGATCGACATCGTCCAGCAATCGAGCAGCGCCTTGCGTTACATTCGGCCTCTGCTAGATACAGCAAAAGTTTCGCGCAGCCGCAAAATTCATGCTCATCTTTCGTTTTCTTATTTTTTACCTCCTTAGTTTGGTCGGAGTTGCCGCCGTTTATGCCAATGATGCAGTCGTGCCGCAGACCGGTGAAAAACCAAAGCCTGCGCCGACGGCCGAGGCCGGAATCACTTTCGATTGGGTCCACGTTGACGGCCCGTACATCGCGATGACGTTTGATGACGGCCCGAGCGCGAAATTGACGCCGAAGCTACTTGATTTGCTCGCGGCCCATCACATCAAAGCCACATTTTTCCTGATCGGTGAAAACGTGGCCGAGCACCCTGAAATCGTGGCGCGGGAGGTACGCGAAGGACATGAAATCGCGAACCACAGTTGGTCGCACCCCAATCTTGCTAAGATGTCTGATGACGGAGTTCGCGGCCAACTGCGCAAAACGGAGGACGCAATTCAGAGCGCAATCGGCAATCGTCCGACTTTGATGCGGCCACCGTACGGTTCAATTAGCACGCGTCAAAAAAAATGGATCAACCACGAGTTCGGTTACAAAATCGTGCTGTGGGACGTCGATCCATTGGATTGGAGACGGCCCGGACCAAATGTCGTTTGCAATCGCATCGTCAAAAATACGCGCGCTGGGTCCATCGTTTTGGCGCACGACATTCATCCGGGCACGATCGAGGCGATGCCATGCGTGCTGAACCAACTTGAAGCGAAAGGCTTCAAGTTCGTGACCGTCTCAGAACTGATTGCGATGGAGACACCAATTCCGCCGAAACCTTCACCAACGCCGAAATCGACGACGAGAAAATCGACGGCTCCCTCCCCCACACCACACAACTGATTTTGCCGGCATGATCGCCGACCGATATTTGCAGCTCAAGGGCGAGCTCGAAAGCGGACTCGCCGGATTAATCAAGCTCGGCTCGGAGATGCAGCGGCCGGCTGAACAGCTTGACACGCTACAAGCGCTTCTGCGCGATATTAGTGAACCATTGCTCTTTGTCGTGGCCGGCGAGGTGAAATCCGGAAAGTCTTCGCTGCTGAATGCTCTTTTCGGCGATGAGTTTGCCAAAGTCGACGTATTGCCGGCGACCGACCGCGTTTACATTTTTCGTTACGCATCGGAAGAGAAATCGACCGAGGTCTCATCGAAACTAACCGAGCGTTATCTCCCAATTCCGTTCCTGCGCGATTTCAATGTCGTCGATACACCCGGCACGAACACGATGGTGAAAGAGCACCAAATGGTAGCGGAAGATTTTATGCCCCGCGCCGACATTGTTCTTTTTGTTTTCTCCGTGGCTAATCCATGGACACAATCCAACTGGGAATTTTTAGACTTCCTGCAAAAAACCTGGCTCAAGAATCTCATCTTCGTGCTCCAGCAAATCGACTTGCGTGAGCCAACGGAAATCGATGTCATCCACCGCCACCTTCAGGACACGGCGATGCGCCGACTCGGCTTCGTCCCGCCGATCTTTGCTGTGTCAGCGCGCAAAGCTTTGCTCGCGCGGACAAGTGGCCTGGACAAGGAGAAACTCTGGGAAGAGAGCGCGTTCGCGCCGTTGGAAGAACAAATCGATTTCATCGTCACTCAATCAAGCCCGCGAATGTTGAAACTGCGCTCAACGTTTCAGACTGCGCGGGTCGCTCTGGACGATTTGAATCAGGAAATTCGCGGATTCCTGGACAAAATTTCAGCGGACACGGCCGTCCTGGATCGCCTCGATGGAATACTCGCGACTCGCCGTGAGCAAATGCTTCGGCAAACGACAACTCTCGCGCGCGAAGTTGAGCGCGCCTATGACGAGACGACCAAGGAACGTGCCCAACTTCTTCAGCAGAGCCAAAGTTGGTGGCGCAGCTTTAGCTTGATCTGGCGCCGGACTGCCGGGCAGCAGGAGTTGCACTCAAAACTCGAGGCGCAACTGCGAGAGTTGATGCAACCGCAAATGGAAAAGGCGATCGGAACGCTGGAAGCGGATTTGCGCGGTCTCTGGCCGCAAATGCAAGATCTTCTCGAAAATCAATTGTCCGCCGATCTGCAAAAGGAAGCCCGGCAAAGCGTGCCGGATTTCGCTGGCCAACGACGCGAGTTTTCCGAATCGATTCAAACCGCGTTTATCGACATTCTTGCGGGCAAAGCGCTTCAGGAACGACTGGCTCGATCTTACTCGCAGACTTCAATTTCATTGCGGATTATTGTCGCCATAATCATAATTGCGGGAACGGTTGCTGTTTTCACCAAAATGCAAAGCGCGGTGGCCGCGTCGGCGCTCGTCATCGCAGGAATTGGCGGTATCACTGCGATTTTCTTGGCCTTCAATCATCGTCGAAAAGTCCTGCGCGACTACGAACGGCAATTGTCTCCAAAACGCACCGAGTTTACTCAAACGCTCGAGAAACAATTCGCCAAAGCGATTGATTCGTTCTGCGCCGAAATGGCTAAAAAGTTCCGCAGCCTGAGCGGAATTTGCCAGACACGACTGCGACGCTACCAGCCGTGGTCGCGACGCGCAGACGATTTGGAACCAAAGTTTGCGGAGTTGAAATCGCGGCTCGGCTGAGATCAGGCGGGCGGAAGCGGTCGTTATTTCTTCGCGTTTCCGGAACTGCCTTGTTGCACCAGTTTTTGTTCCATTTGGCGCCGGGCGAGGACAAAATTGTTGTTCTCACCGTAACTGCGCCACGGTCCGGGCGGTACATCCTGCGTGTTAACAAATTGCCAATCAGTCACGTCGGTCGGTTGCAGCCCAAGGTAATCGCGCACGGCGGGCGAAACATCCAGGCCAGCGCCGTGATTGAGGTTCGGCTTCGGTCGCTCGTTGCCAAAGACGTACTGAAAGTGATCAGTGCGAAACGGACCGCAATCTTCCCATTGCGCGTAGCAGGTGCGATTGCCTTTGCGGATAGCGATCCAACGATGCCAGCAAACTGATTGCCCCTGTCCCATGTAGGTCTGTTTGAACCACGGAATCACCAGCGGCGCTTCCGGTTTAAATTGGCCGTGCGTTACGTCGTTGTACGGCAACGCGCAATAAAACGGGTTCTGCCGGGGAACGAAGGAGATCGGGATGTAATTTCGCCGGTCCGATTTCTCCGGGTTATCGAATCCACCGTAATTCGCCTGCCAATTTAAATCCCACGAGCTACGAAAATTCGGCACCGGATTGTTCCCTCCAGCCTGTTCGCCAACCCAGAATACCGTCGTCACGATGTTCGTTTTCCATGCGTAACGCTGGACCGCCGGGCGAGAACTCGTCGGAACAAACACCTGCGGTTCGACTTTAAGCAGCGCCTGCTCGCGCAGCTTCATCGCGTATTTGGCAAAGTCGGCCGCGGTCGCGTAGGGCGAACTCGATTGCTCCTCAGCCCGCAGCGCACCAATGGCGCCGGTTAGAACTAAAAGGGCAAGGGTTCGTCTCATCGCCAAAAGGTGGCCTGTTTGTATGCGATCTTCCCGCCTGACGCAAGGCTTTTTCATTATGGAAAAACCAACGCCGGTGGCGGTTACAATTCGTAAAGCACTATCCATTCCATCCTTAGCCACGGTTCAGCAGCGTGTCGCGTCTGAATTGTCGATCTTCCGTCTGCGGATAGTTCAGTGTGTAGTGCAAACCGCGGCTCTCTTTGCGACTCAGGGCCGAATCAACGATCAATGCCGCCACTGTGGCCAGATTGCGCAATTCCAAAAGGTCCACTGACACTTTGAAGTTCCAATAAAATTCCCGGATCTCACGCTGAAGATTGCGCAAACGCGCGCTTGCGCGCTGCAGCCGCTTGTCCGTCCGCACAATGCCGACGTAATCCCACATCAGCCGCCGGATTTCGTCCCAATTATGATAGATCACGACGAGTTCATCGACGTCTTGCACGTCGCCCGATTGCCACTCCGGCAGTGAGATTGGCGGCGTCGCACGCGATGGCCGGCGTTCCCGCATCATCGCTTCGCAGGCGCGGTGCGCCACGACTAAACCTTCGAGCAGCGAATTGCTCGCCAAACGATTCGCGCCATGCAATCGGGTGCAACCAACTTCGCCAATTGCATACAACCCGCGCAGACTGGTCGCGCCGTCGACGTCGGTCTTAATCCCGCCGCATTGATAATGCGCTGCCGGCACCACTGGAATCGGCTGCTTTGTCATGTCGATCCCAAAATGCAAACAGGTCTCGTAAATATTTGGGAACCGCTCGCGCACAAATTCCACCGGCTTGTCAGTGATATCGAGAAACACACATTGCGCGCCGGAGCGTTTGATCTCAGCGTCAATCGCACGGGCAACAATGTCCCGCGGCGCCAGCGAACCACGCAGATCGTAGCGTTTCATGAAATCTTCACCGCGATTGTTCCGCAAGATGCCGCCTTCGCCTCTCACCGCTTCCGAAATCAAAAACGATTTCGCCTTGGGATTAAACAAACAGGTCGGATGAAATTGAACAAACTCCATATTCGCAATCGTCACTCCGGCGCGCCAGGCCATCGCCACGCCGTCTCCGGTCGCGATATCTGGATTCGTTGTGTAGAGATAAACTTTTCCGCAGCCACCGGTCGCGAGCACGATCCGGTCCGAACGGACTGTCTCCACCTGGCCGCTATTTTCATCGAGGATGTAAATGCCGAGGCAACGGTCCTCCGCCGCGTAACCGATCTTGGCGGCCGTGATTAAATCGATCGCCATGTGGTTTTCCAAAAGATCGACATGCGATTGGCGGCCGAGTTCGCGCAGCAATGTGTTCTCGATTTCTTTCCCCGTCACATCTTGCACATGCAGGACTCGCCGCTTGGAATGCCCGCCTTCGCGCCCAAGGTCGAATTCGCGATGACCGGAAACTTCACGTTCATCAAACTGCACGCCGAGCTCGACTAAATCCTGAATTCGCGCCGGAGCTTCGGTTACAATCGTGCGGACCACGTTTTCGTCGCATAATCCCGCACCCGCTTCGAGCGTGTCGCGCACGTGAAGCTCGAACGAATCTTCATCGCTCGTCACACAAGCGATCCCGCCCTGCGCCCACGCCGTGTTCGTGTCCGGTCCTTTGCGCTTGGTGATGACCGCCACCGACCCGTGCTTCGCCGCTTTCAGCGCAAAGCTCAGTCCGGCGATCCCGCTCCCGATCACGACGAAATCGTATTCCTTCATTCCAACAGAATATTGTCGATCAAACGCGTTTTGCCGAAGTAAACCGCGAGCGCAAGGAGCGAGTTTGGCTGAACGAATTCGATCGGCTGCAAAGTTTCCGCATCAACAAGCTCGACATAATCAATCCGCGCAAGCGGCGCTGCGCCAATTATCTTCTGCGTAAAGCCGACAATCTCGTTCACGGTTTTTTTTTCCGAATCTTTCGCGGCCAGCAAGGCTTTGCGCAACACCGCAGCTTGCTTGCGTTCCTCGGCATTCAAATACGCGTTCCGTGAGCTGTATGCCAGTCCATCTGCTTCGCGCACCGTCGGCACTGCCACGATGTCGATCTTGTAATTCAAATCGCGCACCATTCGGCGAATGATTGCAAGTTGCTGGAAATCTTTCTCACCAAACACCGCCGCGTCCGGTTTCAAAATGTTGAGGAGCTTCGCGACGACCGTGCAAACGCCTCGGAAATGCCCCGGTCGCGATTTGCCCTCGAGCACATTCGACAGTGAATTTTCATCGACGAATACGGAACGACCATCGGCGTACATCTCAGCTGCATTTGGCCTGAACAGAAGATCGACATCCGACTTTCGGCAGAATTCTTCGTCTTCTTTCTCGGGTCGCGGATATCGTTCGTAATCGCTTCCTGGTTCGAACTGAAGTGGATTGACGAAAATACTGACAACCACTTCGCCATCTTTGCCCCCCTTCGCGCGCGCACCCCGAATCAATTCACGGTGCGCCTTATGCAACGCCCCCATAGTCGGAACCAGGACACGCCGTCCTTTCTTCGCGTGATTCTGCGCTTCGGCGATTGTCGTCACAACCTTCATCGTGTGTTAACCGAATCGAATATCGAGAGATTCCTCGACTTGGCTCGGAATGACAAATGGCTGCAGCGTCACGCTGCTTCCAGCCAGATCGCCTGTCGGGCGAAGGGAAAAGTTTTGTGACCAAAATTTGTCCAGCCAGCTCGCTGCGCTAATTGATTCATTTCAGAAAATGAAAATGCCCGCGCGATCGAAAGGCGAGCGTCGTGTTTGGTCATTGGCTCACGAAACATGGTCGTGGTCAAAAGATGCACGCCTATTGTGGCCAACCAGCCGCGGCGCAGATCGGACACGAGCACGAACTTGGGCGATAACTGTCGGCAACGTCGGAGGAGGCGCACCGCGTCGCCGTCGCTAAAGTGATGAAGCGCCAAAGTGCAGAAAACGACATCATAAGTCGTGCTGGGTTGCCAACTGAACACATCAGTTTCGATAAAAGTAATTTCCGGATAATGCACGCTTAGCTTCTTCGCGATCTCAAGAGTCGCGGATTGTCGATCCAGCGCATCAATTCGTAATTCGCCGCCAACCTTGCGTCCGTATTCAGCGATCAGCCGAGGAATATCGCCCGAGCCGGTTGCAAGATCGACAATTCGCAAGCGGGCACCCGGTTTGATCCAACGGCTTAGAAAGATCGAGATCAGGGCGTAACTGCCGAACCAGCGATTGAGTTGGCGAATGTTTTCGAGATCGCGCTCCAGCTCGGCTGAGACCGGCTGAGGCCGATCCATCAACTCAAGCTCGGCCGGATTAAAGCGCCGCTTCATTGAGCGAAACTATAGCGGCGGTCCGCGACGGTCGCATTAATTCGTCCGACACTCACAGAGCCCGCTACGAAGAAAGAAATTTCCGCCAGGATTCCGGCAACTCGGCGGTTTCAATTTCGCTGGCGATGCGGCCCTCGAATTCTGGCTGGAACGTCGTGCTCGTGCCATAAACCATGACCACGTCTTCCGAACCTTCGGCCCGAATCGCATGCGCCACTCCTGGAGGAATCACCACGCCGACGTTGTTCCTGCTCCGATGATTGTCGCCGTCCGCAAAAAAACGCATGCTGCGCGCGGGAAGACCTGCGCGCACATCACGCAGGAAAACTTCCGCGCGGCCCTGTAGAAAAAACATGATGTCCCATTGCTCGCGGTCGTACAGTCGCAACGAATAGTTTTGCGGTTGAGCGACAAACAGACGTCGCAACCATTTTTCCGCCGTCGTATCCGCCGGAATGCTCGGCGGATGGATATGAAATCCTTTGGCGCTGTTGGCGAACATCCGCGCGGCTGACCATTGCCGTGGCCAAAGCTTGATCTTGCCGAGGATTCCCTCCGACTGGCGCGCCAGCTCGCAAAAACTGCCGCGATGGCGTTGCGGATGAGTCTCCCTGGAAAAAATTTCAACACCTGGAATCCAAACTTTTTTCAACTCTGTTTTGCTGCGACTGGCGGTCAGCTCGCCCGCATCGACACCTGATTCAGCGATTCGTTGGCCGAGGGTGCCGCTTTTGTAGTTGCGCGGTGTGAGCCCTTTTCTTGCGCGCTCATTCAGGCCGACCCACAAATCTTTCTTGTTCATCGTCGTTTGGCAGAGCCGCCTACATACCTAACGAAGCTCCGGGCCAATCGCGACATTATATTCATTGCAGCGACGCCCAGGCAAATTTACGCTGGACGCCTTCGGAGAGCGCGCTGGCCGAGATCGATGCTCGAGTATTTCGTTTATCTTATTTACCGCGCAGGTTTTGCCCTGGTTGGTCTTTTGCCATTGCGGGCTGCATTTGCACTTGGAAACGCGTTGGGCCTCTGCGCCTGGCTCGTTCTTGGGAAATATCGGCGTCTCGGATTTCATAACGTCGAGATCGCCTTCGGCGGGGAAAAATCGCCCCGCGAAATGCGCCGTCTCGTGCGCCATCATTTTCAGCGACTGGGCGCAAATCTTCTTTCTGGATTGAAGCTGGCGGCGATGCCGCTCGACAGAGTGCGCGCGCATGTTCGAATCGAAAATGCGGATGCCGCCGATCGCGAGTTACGCAGTGGGCGGCCGATTGTTTTTATTTTGAGTCACATCGGAAACTGGGAGCTGCAAGCACAAATGTTTCCGGCTGCGATCGGCTACGTGCGAAACAGCACAATTTATCAGCCGCTGAAAAATCGTTACATCGACAAACACGTTCGCACGTTGCGCGGCCGCGCTGGCGTCGAACTTTTCGATCGCAACGAAGGTTTTCAGAAAGCGATTGAACTGTTGCGTGGCGGCGGCGCCATCGGAATTCTGAGCGATCAACACGCGGGCGATCAGGGTCTGTGGGTCCCATTTTTTGGAAAACTCGCATCAACCACATCCTTGCCGGCGCTACTGGCAAAACGCACCGGCGCCGCGGTGCTTGGCACCGCCATTTACACCGACGCGCCGGGCCGCTGGCGAATGTCGTTTACCGATCGAATCGATACTTCGGGCGATTCGGTCGAAGCGCTCACCGCCAAAGCGAACGATCTGATCGAAACCCAAACCCGACGCGCACCGGAAGACGGCTTTTGGCTGCACAATCGTTGGAAAACGCCGCGCCCGAATTTCCTTCTCGCGTGCTACAAGCGCGGCATCTTCCTCCCGAAAGATTTGCCGTCGCAACAATTGAAGCCGTTCCGGATTCTCATTCGGAGCAGCAATTGGCTGGGCGACGCGGTCATGAGCGTGCCGGCGGTGCGCGCAATAAAAAAAGGTCGGCCGGACGCGCACGTTACGATTCTTGCGCCAGAAAAAATCGCGCCGATGTGGAAACTGATTTTGGAAGTGGACGAAATTTTGTCCTTACCTAACAAATCCCTTTTCAGCGCCGCTCGCTTGATCGCGCGACAAGCAAGATTTGACGCGGCAGTCTTGTTTCCGAATTCGCTGCGGGTAGCGCTGGAAGCGTGGCGAATTCCGAGAAAAGTCGGCTATCGCGGACACGCCCGGAGCTGGGTGCTAAATCAAATCGTCCGCGAACCGCGTCAGCCAGGTCCACCGGAACATCACGCGACTCGTTTCCTGCGAATCGCGGACGATTGCGGGGCAGATGTCGATCTTGCTCGGAGGGACGCGCTTCCGCGCGTCTTGGACATGCAGAAGCATGTCCCTCCACAAGATCGACGCGCAACGCTCGGCCTTTGTCCCGGAGCGGAATACGGACCAGCCAAGCGATGGTTGCCCGAGCGTTTTGCGGAAGCAGCCGCCGCGATTTCGGCGCAAGCCAAAACCAAATGGATTTTGTTCGGAACGAAGAAAGACAGAGCGATCGGCGAAACAATAGCTGCGGCGCTGGGCGACAATTGCTCGAATCGAATCGGCCAAACGACGTTGGACGAATTGATCGAAGAATTGCGCGGGTGCCGCGCCCTTTTAACGAACGACACCGGAACGATGCATCTGGCGACGTTGCTGGGTGTCCCGGTCGCTGCCATCTTCGGCTCGACCGAACCGGCGCTGACCGGCCCGCTCGGAAATGGCCACGTGATTATTCGGCATCACGTTGAATGCAGTCCGTGTTTCTTGCGCGAATGTCCGATTGATTTTCGGTGCATGAAAACAGTGACTGTGCCAGAAGTCGTGGATGCCGTGATGTCTATCTTGCGATGAATTCCGACGCGCCACGCATCCGAACCGAAGTGCAGGTGATGTTCTTCGACACCGATTGCGGCGGTGTGGTCTCGAACATTGCGTATCTCCGTTTTATCGAAATCGCGCGGACGCAGCTTGCGGAAGAGCTGGGACTTCCTCTCGCCGAGATGACGAAAACCCAAAGATATCCGGTGGTTGTCCGGACGGAGATCGATTATCGCCGGGCGGCTAAGCTGGGCGACCGACTCGTGATCGATGGTTGGCTTGATCAACTGCAACGCGTGCGATTCTGGTGCGCTTTCCGAATTACGCGGCCAGCGGATGACGCATTGATCAGCGAATGTCGGCAAACGTTGGCCCTAATTGAAATGCCGGCTGCGAAATTGCTGCCGCTACCGGCCGATTGGGAAAAATATCGCGCTCGCACGAGTTCGGCCTAACGATTAGGGCGATGACTGCCGGCACCCGCACGTTTAGTATTGAGGATGCGTTGCTTGATCCACCGGCGTTGGCTCCGCCTCCGTTGCGTCACGCGCTTTTTGCTTCGCTGATCGCGCTCGCGGCGCTGCTTCATCTGACGACGATCGGCTGGGGCGATCTCTATGATCACACCGAAGGGCAGTACGCCGGCGCTGCCCGCGAAATGATTCAAACGCATCAATGGCTCTGGCCGACGAACGATGGCTTGCCGCGGCTGCCGAAACCGCCGCTTCTTTACTGGCTCATCATCGGCTCTTTCAAGGTTTTCGGGATCAATTCCGCCGCCGCGCGCTTGCCCATCGCATTGGCCACGATCGCAAGCGTCGCGCTGACATTTCTAATCGGCGAAAAATTAGGAGGTTACTGGCGCGGATTTTTTGCCGGCCTGATTTATCTTTGCAGCTGCGGCACCTCGCTACTGGGGCGCGTCATTATGCCCGAACCTGTATGCAGCGCGTTTATTGCCGGCGCGATTTTTTGCGGGGTGTGCGGCTATCAACGGCGCCGCGCGCGTAACTTCTGGTTCCTCGGCGTTTGGATTTGTTGCGTGCTGGCTTGCCTCACGAAAAGTTTGGTCGGCTTAATCTATCCGTTGGTGGTCTTCCTTGTGCTGGGCGCATTGTATCGCGAGGCGCGCCTGCGTTTCCGCAGATTGTTCCATTGGAGCTATATGTTGATCTTCGTGGTGCTGTTTGTGCCTTGGTACGTCGCGACCGAGTTGCATTTTCCTGGATTTTTGCAGCAACTGTTGCGGATTGAATGGTTGGGGCACCTGCGCTCTTTTTCCAACGTTCCGGGAAGCGATAACGGAGTCCCACGCCTCCCATTCCTTTGGATGCATCTTATTTGGTTGTTCCCGTGGTCGATCGCGGTTATTCCGGGCGCGATCTTTACCTGGCGAAGAGTGATCCGTCCTCACGAATTGGATTTCGCCGAAGCTTTGCCGTTGTGTTGGATGGCCGTGGTTTTTCTACCGCTCCTTATAATCGGCCAACGTCAGGATTATTATTCCATGAGTATGTGGAGCGCGTTCGCAATTTTTGCCGCGACCGCGTGGGAAAGATTATCGCAACGATGGCATCTTCTCGGCGCTAGCCTGATCGGTCTAACGGGCGTCGCTGCTGGCCTGCTGGCGCTGTTCCAACCTCACTTGATCCAAGCGAGCGAAAATCGGGGCAATAACGGAGACGGAAGTTGGACCACATGGGATGCATTACAAACGCTGCCACCGTCGGCGTGGGGAATCTTGCGTCCGATGATCGCCGTCGTCGCTGTTTCTCTAATCGTTGGGTCAATCGTCGCCGTTTATGCGGCGACTAAAAACCGGCCGCGAATTTGCATGAGCCTTTTGGCCGCGGCGATGGTGCCAATTACCCTTTCGCTCGCGGACAGCGTGGCGCGGATGGCGCCACAATTTTCACTCGCCGATGCGGCCCGCTTTTTGGAGAGCCGACTCACTGACGAAGATGCGGTGGTCTACGAAGGCGAACTGGATGACGCGAGCAGTCTCGTTTTTTATTTGCATCGCCGCTTTTATCTGGTGAACGAGCCCGTCGACGACGAGATGCACATTGCCGGCAGTATGAACGTTTCGGTTAGCGAGGACGCCATTCTGCGGCACTGGGGAGATCCCCAGGGGACTTTTCTGATTATCAAACAAGAGCGTGTCCCGTATTGGCAGCGGCTGTTAACGACTCGTTTCCATATTTATCACCAGATGATGGCAGCTGGTCGATACGTCGTTCTGAGTAATCAGCTGTAGCCAAGTCGCTTCTGAACCACCTGCAGCTGCGCATTTGAAATTTCCCTCGTTCGCGCTAGTTTTGGCGCTCATTTCCGACCTATGTCACAACATCGAAGCCTCAGAGGTGCCAGCACCATCGTCGCGAAACGCAATGTCCTGAAGCGTTTCGAACGGATCGAGTTGCTCAAAAAACGCGGCCAATGGAAAGAAGGCCGCAGAGTTGTGGGCCTTCCCAAAACGAAGCCGGACGCCTGATTTCGCTTTCGCTAGATCGACATCCATCTTTCGTCGAACCTGAACCGTGCGTTTAAATCGGTTCCTGGCCGCAGCTGGCGTCGGTTCGCGGCGAAAATGTGATGCGTTGATTGCGGCCGGACGGGTCACGATCAATGGCAGCGTTTGCACCAATTTCGGCGCGCAACCAAGCGAGCGCGATCACGTGAAAGTCGATGGCAAGCTCGTTCATCTCGAGCGTGCAATGACGATCGCGTTGCATAAACCGGCTGGTTTTGTTTCAACGCGGCGCGACCCTAGCGCGCGCGACACCATTTTCCATCTGCTGCCGCCAAAGTTTCCGCGACTGTTCAATATCGGCCGGCTTGATGCCCAGAGTGAAGGATTGCTGCTGTTAACGAATGACGGCAACCTCGCGCAGCACCTGACTCATCCGCGCTTCAAGATCGAGAAGGAGTACGAGGTCACGTTGGATCGACAATGGGAAAGCGCGCAGGCACAAAAACTCTTGCGCGGAATTTTCCTGGATGGTCAGCGCGCTCAAATGGCGCGGATCCATTCAATCGGGCCGACCCGAGTTAGCGTTGTCCTTCGCCAGGGAATTAACCAGCAGATCCGGCGGATGTTTTATGCGGTCGGTTACGAAGTGAAACGGCTCGTGCGCACTAGGATTGGAAATCTGCGGCTGGGCGACTTGCCGCGCGGGCAATGGCGCGTTTTATCAAAATCTGAGCTCGAGCGTTTGAAACGAACTCAAAACAAACCGCGCGGGCGCGACAGCAGGTAAATCCAGTTCGATAACAACAAGATAACGGCGATCAGGCGGAGAAAGCTCTTTTCCGATCGAGTGAATTGCACGACGCGCAATCGCGGCGCGCGAATAACCAAAACGGCGAAAGCGTAGGCGTCGAAGATCGACAATCCGCAGAGAGCGGCAAAAACGAGCGGGTTCCATTTCCACGCGCTCCAGAAATCCAGATGGAAAAAGGCGATGGCTGCACGGGTCGCGCCGCAAGTGACACACGGGTGACCGGTGACCGCCAGGAAAAGGCAATGCGGCCATGGCAATCGAAGCGCAAACCAGGCAACGGCAAGCGCCAGCGAGCCAAGCGAGACGGCGAGCCAAATCAGTTCGTGATTAAGTTCGTCCCGTGCAAGAGGCCGATAGTAGAAGCGCACTGTTAACGAATCAAGGATTCCAATTGTGCATCATTGCCCCAATGCCGCCGAACAACATCGCGCACAGAATCACACCGCCGCAGCACAGAATCAGCGGCAAAAATACCGCCAACACCGCGCGACCAGTATCGGTTTCGTGAGCGCGGGCGAGGCCGATGCAATAGAGGACGATTTTCCATACACCGACGATTAATCCGCCACAGAAAGGAATGACCAGGAGCGGATTCACCGAACCTCCGGCAAAACAGACCACCCGAAATGTAGTTTCGAATGATTGCTTGGCTCCGCCAAGGAGCAGGAGACAGAGATGCAAAATAACCGAGCCAATAAAAATCCCGATTAAAACAAATAACGGCGCGCAAACGATCAGGACGATTCCTCCAATGCCGGCGCCGATGAGATGGGTCAACGGATTGTTCCGGTTCGCAAACATACCGAGAGACTGGAAAGCAAGATTGTAAATTAAATAGACGATGAACCCGAAGCTGCCGCCGATAAGTCCGAAAAGAAGCGGCTCGCCCAAACCGCCTTCACGCCTCATCACGGTAAAAGCGGCCCCGGGTTTACTCAGGACCATCTGCAGGGTTTCAATGAAGCCATGAAACAAACCTTTGCTGTGTCGCTCATCCCAGGGCAATCCGCTTCGCGGCGCCGCGGTTGTCGATCCCGCAGGCGGAGCGACCATCGCTGGAGGAGTAGGAGTTTGAGTAGGTGGAGCCGCCGGCGCGGGCGCGGCGGCAGCGACATCCTCGCCGAATTCGGAAAATTGTGAAAGTGGCTGCCAGCTCGCCATTCCCTCGCGCCAACCGAGATCGCTTGGAAGAAAGCGGCCGGCGCGAATTCCTTCGCGAACTTGTTCCTCTGGAAATGCACCCAGACTTGTTGCGCCCCGATTAACGTGAATCATCGCCATAACGGCGTTTTAGTGAGCGCTGCCGACAAAGTCAACTTTGTTAGGCGCGGCCGTCGTTATCAAGCGCGCGCCAGAAATACCAGGCCGCGACCGAGCGATGCGGCCGCCATTTTTCGCCGAACTTCATCAGTTGTTTCGGTTTGGGAAGCTTTCTCTTACCAAACGTTTTGGCGAATCCTTTGCGCACGCCGTAATCGTCCACCGGCCAAACATCGGGCCGGCCCAGATCGAAAAGGAGCAGCATCTCGACTGTCCAACGTCCAATGCCGCGGACTGTGATCAACCGGTCGATGATTTCTTCGTCGCTCATTTTCGCCAGTGCGCGTGCGCTCGGCACGGTCCCGTCGATCGTTTTTGCGGCCAAATCTTTGATCGCGGCAATTTTGTTTCGGGAAAGTCCCGCGCCACGCAGCGTTTCATCCGGCGTTTCCAGGATTTGTTTCGGATCGAGATATTTTCGTCGCGGATAGAGTGCACGGACGCGCTTCCAAATGGTTGCGGCAGCTTTTCCGCTTAACTGTTGATAGGCGATCGATTCCGCCAGCGCGTCGAACGGCCGAATCAATCGCTCCGGCTTCACGTTGTAACGAAGCGAGCGCGTGATGAGCGCAGCCATCCGCGGATCGGTCGCCGCCAAATATTCTTCTGGTGTGGCCATGGTCGACCTTTCCCTTCGCTCAGGAAAATGTTTTGCTCAACCGCGTCTTTTCGTTTTGGTGGCAATGATGCCAAAGACGCAACTTACCTGGTATGGCCAGTCCGGATTCAAAATGGTTACTCCAGGCGGCAACGTGCTGTTAATCGATCCGTGGCTGACTAATCCGGTCTTCGAAAAAGGCAAAGAAGAGTTGACGGCGTTGAAAGATGTCGATTTTATCCTGGTAACGCACGGACATTCCGATCATGTCGGCAACGCGGTGGAAATCGGCAAAAAGACAGGCGCAAAGTTGGTTGCGACATTTGATCTTTCGGCGGCGATTTACCCGAGCGAGTTGGCGGACACCGAGACCACCGGCCACTTCGGCGGGACGCTCAATCTTCTGGCTGGCGAAATTTCGGTGACATTCGTGCCGGCGTGGCACGGCGCGGGCGTAACAAAGGATGACAATTCACCGCCAATTTACGGCGGCAATCCAAGCGGACTTATCGTCGCGCTTCGCAACGGCCCGGCTTTTTATCACACCGGCGACACTGATTTGTTTTCGGACATGGCGCTTGTTTCGCGCTTTCACAAGATCGACATCATGCTGGTCTGCATCGGCGATCATTTCACAATGGGACCTGCCCGCGCGGCTGAGGCCGTGAATCTGGTAGGGCCGGGTATCGCAATTCCGATGCATTACGGCACATTTCCGGCGCTGACCGGGACGCCGGACGCATTCGGCGAGGAATTGAAAAAGCGCGGCGCAAAAACAGAGCTACGGGTAATGAACGTCGGTGAAACGATTACAGTCTGAGCTCTCGACGGTAAAAGATTTTGAAGCGATCGAGATCAAAGTCGTCGAAGGAGAAAGTGAAAATGGGTATTTTTGGAAACGGCACTTCTTTGGTTCCTAACCAATCTCTATTTTCGCATGGCTGATATTCCGATTCGCTTCTGGAGCAAAGTGGAAGATTGGCAGCAGTGGGAAGTTGGATGCTTCGAGATGCTCAATGGCGATCGTTTTCACGCCTATGCCTCCGGAGCGAGGTGCGTTGTTGCTGAAAAACTGCCGGGCGAGAGCTTATGGGAACACATAAATCGCGGCACAGTGACACGGCGAATGTTGGTCGCCGCGGCGACTGAGTTTCGTCGCGCCCACAGATTTTGGAGTGACGAATTCCGTGGCTGCTGGTCCCACGGCGATGGCACTACCCAAAACGTACTCTACGATCCAAAAACTGATCGCGCGCGACTAATCGATTTTGAAATTGTGCACGAAAAATCATTGGCGACAGCCGCGCGACAAGCAGACGACTTGCTCGTTTTTCTGCTCGACATGGTCGGAATTGTGCCGAGCCGGCAATGGCTACCATTTTCGATGACGTTTCTGGAAGCGTACAGCGATGTAAGAGTCATCGCCCAGCTCAGAAAGCAACTCGATCTGCCTGGCGGATTGGCTTGGATCTGGTGGGGCGTGCGCACGAATTTCACCAATGCGGGAAAGGTGAAGCAGCGACTAGCCAGTCTAAGTCGGGCAATCGCTAAACTAAAATTCTACGAAGACGCAGGCTCAGCCCGCGCGCGAAGCAAACGCCGGCCTTCAATCAGTTGCCAGCCAATCAGTCCCGGAATGCCAAAGCCGAGCTCTCGCACTCTCGCAATCAAAGAAAGGGCAAAAGCCGTTTCACCTGGAATGCCCAGAAGATTGCCGACCAGAACATAACCACTTTCCTGCACGCCCAATCCGCCGGGGATCGGGAACGCCACGGAGCGAATGGTCAAAGCCATGCTTTGGAGAATTATTGCATTCACCACCGTGGCGTGAAGATTCAGCGCCCACAGCGCGATCAAAATCTCCCCGGAATTGAGAACGAGCGATAGAATTGTCCAGCCACAACAGGCAATGACCGCGTGGCGTCGCGCGTAAAGCGATCGGATTGTTTCATCCAATGTTTCGCCGCTCTGAACCAGCGAATGCCATTCCGGGGAGTTCGCGAGCCGCGCAATCATCCGCGCGAGGAACCGAAACATCCCGAGGCGTTGAACAAAATAAAAACCGCAAACAGCCGCAACGCCGACAATAATTCCAATCAGTGTTGGACCGACGAAATTCTTCTGACCGGTCGCGTTTACCAAGAGCACGACTCCAAGCAGGGTAAACGCGGCTTGAGTAAAGACGCCCAAGGTAAGATCGACAAGGACCGTCCCGGCAGCCGTCGCCACCGAGCTGCCGCTAATCGCAGCCAAGCGTGCGCGAACAAGATCGCCACCAACAGCAGCCGACGGCACGAGCGTGCTGACTGATTCGCCGATCCACCGCATCCAATAAACTCTTCGTAATTGTGGCCGCTCAACTTTCGGAAACAAAATCCACCACGC